>Ga0247843_1000055_pt1 | contig 225527 bp, 272 predicted proteins | sample LaCruzMarch2017__FD_192420 | JGI IMG/M metagenome (GOLD analysis project Ga0247843, IMG submission 192420) | Freshwater microbial communities from meromictic Lake La Cruz, Castile-La Mancha, Spain - LaCruzMarch2017_8m | ecosystem: Environmental > Aquatic > Freshwater > Lake | place: Spain...
GTTGCACCAGCACCAGAAGTTGCACCAGCACCAGAAGTTGCACCAGCACCAGAAGTTGCACCAGCACCAGAAGTTGCACCAGCACCAGAAGTTGCACCAGCATAGAGTTGAATTTAATTAATCGTAACTATAACAAGTTATGTTTTACTTTATTCTTCCTGATTGTTGTATAGCATTTAATGCCAAGGTTGCGTCAACAGCCTTGGCATTTTCTATTGTTCATAAGTATTATCCTGAAAGATTAGTAGATACTTTAGAGAGGCACAGAAAGAACACAGAGGGATTATCTGCTGAATTCATAAAAACATTGCCTGAATCTATTCAAAAATCCATATACAATGATAAATGTGATTCTGTGGCATTTTGGCAGAGTGTATGTTTAACAAAACCAAATCCTAATCCTCCGATTCTTTTATTGGTAAGAGAGCCTGTTGACAGGTTTATATCTGCTGTTGCTCATTTGCAAATTGATCCAGAGGTAACGATAAGTGCTTTGGAATCAAATGGGAAGATGGTTTTTCAAAAACTGTCGAGAAACGCCAGAAATGATACTCATTTGTTGCCGCAGCATATTTATAATGGTCCTGATACAAAGTTATACAAGTTTCCTGATGATTTAGAGAAACTTTGTCGTGATGCGAATCTTGATTGGCCATTGCCTAGAGTAAATGAAGGCAAATATACTAAGCCTGTTTTGACGGAAGATCAAATTAGAAGAATAGAGGCATATTATTCTGAAGACATGAAAATTTGGAATTCAATGAACGGTTAGTTATTCCAAGAAGAAAAAAGAAATTAATAATCTTTTGGCATATGAATATATTTTCTGATTTCATAATCTATCTCAGGTTTATCGTGTCGTTGTAAAAAATATACATTATTTTTTATTTCAAAATCACAAATTTTATTTATGCTTTCCACATCGCTCAAAATCCATTCCCAGCTTGATTCGGCACGATGTTGGCCACAAACAGCCATGTAGATGGTATTAATCATTTTTCCAGACCTATTGAGGTTATAGCTACGATTATTGCCTGCGTTAAATTGCAGGACGAAATTGATCCATTCTAAGGATGCTTCTTTCAAAATTCCAATAAATAAATCATTATTTAGCAAAGATTTGTCTTCGATTACTTTCTTTATGAGTTTCGAGAAAATTTTTGGCGTTTCGAGTTGCATTTGAATAGCCTCTTCTATTGAGCTAGACTTGCCTTGAGATGGTTATTGCACTCTTGTTTAGTGAGAAAATAAAGGCCAGTTACTTAAGAAAGAAAGTTGGAAATAATTAAAATTATTTTGTTTATATTGATAAATAGCTTGAGGTTTTATGAATAATTATTTTTATGAATCGAGTTATCTGCATTATTTAGCTGGTGTTATCAATGAGGATCAGTATCATGAGATATTGGGGTTTAATCTTCTTTCTCGTCCTGATTCAGACAAGGGTACTTTAGGTTTATATGATATTAATTTTGATAACAATCTGATGCATATTGATCCTGTTCGTTCAAGGGATGGTCTTAGTCCAGAGCAAAGTCGTCTTGCTAGCAAGAGTCGTATAAAGACTACTTTGGAGCTTACAGACGATCAGTTGGATGATTTTGTTGATTCATTTGGTGATGACATTGCGAAGCATAAGTTGAAGGTTTATAAAAAATATAGTGTTAAATTTAACCATACGATTAGAGATGCCAAGTTAAAGATTATTGGGGACAAGTTGCACATTGATGCTTTGAACATTCACAGTGATTGTTTTGATTTTGCTTGTTTTATTGAGCTTTCTCCAGATCAGGTTTTTCAGATTAGAAGATAGTTGTCATTATGTGGATATCATGCTGTTGGCACTGAATATCAAGGGACAAGTTTTCCGATGCCTTGGGGTGCAGCGTACATTACTGAAGAAATAAGGGATTTGAATTTAATGACTAAAACATCTATTTGTGAAAAATGCAAGATTTGGATTTACGATAGAGATTATGATACTGGATGGCAACTTAGGATAAGGCTTGGTAATAAACCTCATCATGCATTTAGGCAAATTCAAAATCAAGTGCCAGATTTAGGAAAATACAATACTGGATATTCACAAACATATGTTTATGATACAAAAGTTATTGCACATCATCTAAAAGGTGGAAGTCAAATAGAGGGATCTTATACGGAAGAACAAGTGAAAGAAATAAGAGGAAAGTATACAGAATGGATTTGGAGTCAGTTGTATGATTAGTAAATCACTTCTGGTTCTTCTTCTTTAATATTCCAACATTTAGAAGAATCAGGAAAACTAACTGGATATCCCATTTTCCATTCTAAACTGATTCCAAGTTCATGTCTACCAAAGGCATAATGTGTCATATTTTTGTTCCAGCATTTTTCTTGGCTGATATGATAAATGTTTCTTGTCATGCTGTTTGTTCGCTTTTTAATTCTTGCAAAAGATTAAAAAGTCTTTGTTGGAATTTACGCCAAAGTGTTGGTTTAGTTTTCCAATGCATCAAAGCCTCATAATCATTTCTGTTGATTATGCTACTGGTTATATCGTAATTTCCAGTTCTAAGAAATTCTTCTAATACTGATATTATTCTAGATTTATATTGTTCGTCTGTGTCATAAAATCTAAATTTAATATCAGACAAGATGCCCATTCCATAAGCATCAAATTCTTCTGGTGATTTATAATAAGAAGACACATTTCCCTGTGAAAAAAATTGTTTTCTTTCTGATGCTTTTTTTGCCCTATTTTCAGGATTTATTATTTGTGGATTAAGTTTTGGGTCGATTGCATGTATTGTTTCGTGAGATAGTGCATTAACTATTGGTGGTATTTTTCTTCCGTTAGTATTAATGAAAAAGTTTCTGTTTTCTCTGAATATAATCAGAGATCTAATATTCATAACAATTTCATCTGTCTTTGGATTATAATGTGCCATCCAATTATCGCCCAAGTCTTGAAGATAAACTGGAACTGATCTTCTTCCATCTTTTCTTTTAATTTCTCCGACAAGAACTTTTTTTATAAAAGTTCTTGTATACAAATCATATAAATCTTCTTCAGAAGACTTTGAAATGACTATTTTCAATATTTTATCAGCGACTAAATAAACATCTTCTTGTTGATCTTTATCAAGCTGCATGAACTTGCTTTCATTTATCATCCATTTTTTGAAATTTAACATAAATTATTTAGTTTGTTTATTCGTTTATTTTCCAATGATAGGAAAATGTATGTTTCTTGTTATGTTGTTTGTTCGCTTCTTTTCCAGTGAAGTGAAAATGAATGTCTCTTGGTCCAATGAAGGGCGCAAGATCTAAACATAGACCAAGAGCAAAACCAACTCATTGACCATGATTTGGATTTTCTATTTTGTCTTATAATAATAGACGTTGACCTATCGCCAGACCAGCAATGATTCTCTGATACATTTTCAGTGTGTCTGTGCATTTTCTTTCCTATCTAAACAACTGCTTTTTGAACTATCTTTCCAGTGAAGAGATATTTTTACATCATGTATAATTTTCAAATTCCAGTTAGCAGATCTGTTTATATCAAATATATTTGATTCAGAATAATGTAAAACACCATGATCAGATCGACATAATGTGTCGAAACTAAACTTAGAAAAAGAAATAAATCCCGTGAAAGGGAAGCATGACGATAAATTATTTCTTTTGAATATCATGACTTAAAGCTTCTCTGCCAGACTTTTGAATCGGGATTTTGCTGGTAGGTCCATTCGCACCCTGTTGCTTCGAGCATTACTACATGAGCAATGCTTTCCAATTCTGTCTGATACTGATTGGCATCATCATATCTTAAGGTGTCTTCGGCTTTTTCAAGAGCCTCATGTCGATCATTTGCAATCACATCAATCGTGTGTGTTTGCGTTGACGTAATCTTAACAGTGTACTTCATCTTACTACTCCTCAAAAAATCATATCATTCCAAGGATAAGAACCAATTATTCTAAACGATCTGAAATATCCACTATCACATCTGCCAAAACAACAGATGTATCCTTTGTTCAATCTGCTCAAAGGGAGAGAATTTATTTTGAATATCATATTTCGCCACCAAATTTAGACCAAGAATCATCATTGGTCCAAGACCAAGATTCTGTTCTGGAATTATACCAAGACCAAGACCTAGACTTAGCCCACATGCTCGACCATTGATCATATGGCCTAGACCAAGACCTAGACATAAAACACCAAGATCTACTAGACCTTTCCCAAAATATTTTCAAGATCATAGATCACCATTAAACTCAGACTTAGAACTTATGCCAAGACCTAGACCAAGACCTAGACACAAACATGGACACAGACATAGTGCTAGAATTAGCCCACAGTCTTGACCAAATTGACCAAGACACAGACCAAAACCAAGGTCTAGACCAACATCTAGAATAATTATCAACATAAAAAAATCTTTGCGATCTTATCATATTTCACCATTATGATAAACAAGTGAATACCTAAACTCAGAACCAGACCAAGACTTACACCAAGACACAGACCAAAACTCATACCCAGACCAACATCTAGACACAGACCAAGGGTCAGAATGCTTGCACCCAAATGCTTTTAATGTCATAATTCACCATTAAACAAAAAAGACCTATCTGAAGACAAGGACAAGGACAAAGACCAAGACCAAGACCAAGTCACAGACAAAAACCAAGACCTAGCACCAGACTCAGACCAAGAATTAGATCTAGACTTAGATTTAGACCAACATTTAACAATTGAAGAACTATTGGTTTTGATGATCATGTATTATCATACCAATGTTTAGGTCGAAAACAAGCCATGTTCCAAGACCAAGATCTTGTCCAACGCTGAAGCACAGACCAGCATCTAGATGACCTGTTACGATTGTTTTTGAAGATCATATTTCACCATTAAACAAAGAATTATTAAACCAAGACCAAGACTCATATAAAGACCTAGACCAATTCTCAGAATCAGCCATAGACCGATTCCCACACCTAGAGTAATAAACAGACCAAGACCAAGAGTTAGAGCAATAAACAGACCAAGACCAAGAAATAGATCTAGAGTTATGCTTAATGCGATTGTGACCAACTGTTTTGAAAATCATAAATCACCATTAAACAAAGTCATGCAATCTTCTGAGGATTTAACTATGCTCTGTGACCAACATAGAGATTCTCCCCAAGACCACGAATTGTTCCACCAGACTGGAGATCCCCACAGATTGTGTGCAAAAGTTCTACAACAACATTCGCCAGTCCTGAACATAGATCGAATCCTCTATGCAACTACCGTAGAAACTTAACCCATCTTTGCTTGGGTTCTGTTGGCTGATCCGTTCTATTAATGACCCCGTCATTTCTTTTCCATTGACCACCATTTGTTACTGCTTCCATAATCCAACCACTTGCTTTGAGACTGGTGCCCGGTTCGCTTTGTAATATGTAGGTTTGTATTTTGGTGTAACCCATTTCTTTAGCAATCCGAGCGCAGGCACCATACAGTTTTGAACAAGCGTTAGGTGTGCCATCAGTGCATAGTCTTGCCACTTCAAGAGTTAAACCATCATCTGAAGCACGAGCAACTGGTCTGCCACAAATAGCAATCCCCACATAGATATCATCTTTAGTTAAACCTATGCTAAACTTATGTCCAACGCTAGTTTTATGATGTCGATGCCATTGTAAAACAATTTCATTTGCTTTTTTTAAGACGATAGGAACAATCTTCATTGCAATCCAATCTCTGCTATTTTACAGTATAATTAGGTCATTCCCTGCGTAAACTGTATTGATATAGTCCTTGCGAGTCTTTTTCTCAAAGACTATTTGTGTGTTCATCGTCACCACCAGCTACTATAAAAAACATAAAGACCATCACCTATTGCTCTTTTAGACTGATAGATGAAATCAATATCATTTTCAATCGATTTACTATCAGGAGGATTATCGCCAAAGAAAAAACCTTCTGTGTTAGGAAGATTACCTCCTCTGATATCTTTTTCTAAATCTTCCAAATCTTCTAGCGTAAGCACAACATAATCACAATTGAACTCTCCTGTCCCACCTTTTTTATAATAAAGTTTTTTCATCCATCCATGAAGATCATGATGCTTTCTCCAGTAAAATAATTGATTTTTATCGAGTCCTTCCACAAAGACTGGATTTGTGTCTTTCAGTTCAACAACATCTTCTTTTTTTACTGAATAAACAAACATGTCAAGTCCCATAAGACACTCCTATATGCCTGACCAAAACATAGACCAACTCCAAGGCATGGACCTATTTAATCGTTTTCATTGTTCCAAGACCAAGACTCAGTTCTAGAATTATACCAAGACCAAGACCTAGACATAGCCCACATGTTCGACCATTGATCAACACGAATCCACCATGTGGAACGAACATGCCTGTATCCATCAATAGTGCGCCAATTAAACATCATATCAAATCTAGACCATTCTCTAGATTTATTATGCGTATTTGCTCTAAGAATCATAATGATTCCAACTGGTAAATCACTCAAAGCGAAAAATGTCACAGCCCTGAATTTCATCGAAATCAGAACTATGACATTACATTAAACCAAGAAATTATTTAGACCTTATCTTCTTTTTCTGCTGATTCTGAGGATATCTGGATTGCTGAACGCTTTGCGATGAGTACTTAGGCGATTGCGGTCTTTGTTGAATATATCTGCTGCCAACAGATTGCTGATTGCTTCTTGAACTAGCCGACCGGCTAGATGTGGAAGATGGTCATGTTGGGCAATTAGGACTTGACTGTGTCATAACCAAAATACTTGCTAAAAAACTTAAATTCAACATTGTAAACTCCTTATCATGGTGACCCGACATTATCATAATCGGGGGAAAATAAACTTGCAACTAGATTCCAGCCATTTACCAAAGAAAATAATTAAGCTTGTGCTGTTCTTTGACCGCCAGCATCATTTCTAACAACGGTATTGATATGGTCAGCCATAAATCTGATAAAATTATGTAATTTAGATTTATCATTATTATTATAATAATGTAAATAAACTTGCCTCAAGTCTTGTACATCCACACTATAATTTTCTGGATTCATTATCAAATCCTTGAGAGCCTCACCAAAATTTTCTTTCGTCAATATCTCACCTGTTTTCTTGTACCAATTGCGCTTTAGTTCACCCAAACGAACACCAATTTCGGCACTATCAGTGAGATATTTTAAGCCGGGATCGTCATTAGAAAGACTCGACTGAAACAACATGTTTTGAGTTGAATGAGATAATTCGTGACGCAAAGTTCTCAAATTTGAACGATTATTTACAACACAAAACTTTTGACCACCGGGTATTGAAGTGCAAAAACCTGTACTACCCGGTTCGGCACCGGGATACTTATTTGGGTCCATAAAAACAACTGGAATAGGTTTGTCTAATTCACTAGTTCTCATGTCGGCAGCAGAAGGGATTCTGGGCGCTTCAAAGTCACCAATTTTATCAGGAGAATCATAAGCCTTGGCTGACATGTCACGCACTTTTTCGTAATCTTTTCCATATTCAGGAGAAATAGCTTCACTTGGTCTTATCATCTGAACATCATTGAAATTGATGTCCAATCCAGTTTTATTTTTGATGTGATCAATAACAGATTGAATAACTGGACTTGTTGCAGACCTGACAATTGCTGGTTTCGGTGCCAAATCTACATCCATACGCTTAGGAGACGCACTACCCAATGCCAAAGCCGCACCAATACCTCCAATAATTCTTCTGACCCTGCCACTCATATCCTTGAAGAATTCGTCGTATTGAACCTCTGTCAGCATTTGAGAGAAAAGTTCAGGATCACGATTCTCAAGAAATTTAACGAATGTAAGATTAGTTTGCATGAAAATATTTACATGTCAAGCAGCATAAATTTCCAGAAATTTGTTTATATCTGCAAGAAGATTAATATTTTGCTCTACTTTTTCTTTTTCCCAATTCCACCATTCTATTTTCAGTAATTGATCTATTACATTTTTTTCAAATCTGTATCTAATTATTTTTGCAGGATTTCCTGCAACTATAGAAAAAGGCGGCACATCTTTAGTTATAACTGCCCTAGCACCAACTATAGAACCATGACCTATAGTCACGCCTCCAAATATCATTGCTTCAGTTCCAATCAAACAATCAGAACCAATTATGATTGGACCCCTGTCCTTTCCTATTGGATAATTGGAATTAGGATAATGTGATCTAAATCTGAAAGTGCTTACAGTAGGATGATGCATACAAGCATGATCTATCGGTCCACCACACAAGAATGTCACTCTCCTAGCTATTCCTGAATAATTTCCAACAGTTATCTGGTAATTAGGGAAATGCATAATACAGTCTGGCGCAATACTCGAAAGAGTACCAAGAGTTATTCCCATGACTCACTCTCAAAAGAGAATTCTTCAAAAGGAAATATTTTTTCTTCAATGAAACAATGACAAAAAACTGAATTCATGTCAAATGTTCCACACAAAATAATTCTTTGTGACCAACCTCTAGAATAACAAAAATCATTCCAATTTGAATGATATAAATCTTTCTTAAAAAGAAAGATTGACCAAAAATTATTTGCAGAACCAATGGTTTTCATGTGTATCCCGCCTAACAACTGCAAAATAAAATTCTGCCCCTATTATATCATAAAAAAAACGAAAATCAACAGTTTTATAATATGATTGGGGCTTCATTGATCGAAAGACCAACAAGCAGAAAAAATGTAACCACGATGGTGTTCAGATATAATGGTAAATCCAGAGAAAGAACAATCGTCATTCCATGACCTAGAAACTGGTTTGGTCAAAGACCAACAACAATTATTGTTGTAGTCAGAATTTGCCCTGAGAATCATTTATAAACTCCATATGATCATTCGTTGTAAGACCAACACGAACAACAAATGTGACCATTCTGAACAGAGAAAATTGTAAATCCAGAGTAAGAGCAATAATTGTTCCATGATCTGGAAACCGATATATCTCCAGACCAACACCAGTTGGTGTGATTGTAAGAATTTTCTCTAAGAATCATTAATATTACTCAATTTTCAATATTTGGATCGCACCAAGTCAATCTCTGGGCGAAAATCTCTTCCACCGTAATCCTCTGGTCTTTTTCCCAATTTCTCTATACTCCAATAAACCTGATCGATCTTTTTATCATACCAAGTATCTTCTCTTCTAAGATTTCTCAAGAATAACCCTTGATCAGGTCTATTACCAGTGTGACGATTAACTGCACTCAATTTATTTGGATGTATTTTTTCCACAAGCAAATTATATAATGTTATAATACTGAATTGAAAATCTAACATCTTTCTTGCATCACGATTTGCATAAAAAAATAAAGACTGCACAATTTTATCACGCTGCATAGCCTCCCAATCCCAAGGCAAACTAGCAAAAGACTTTACATAATTTTTTGAAAATCCCTCTCCTTCATCACTCTCATTCAGCCATTCTGCAAAAGAAAATTTATTTTCTTTAACGCAATTTGGAACTGTTCTACCACCTTTCTTTTTCATTCCTATTTGCTTATAGCCTTTCCAACAAGCCTCATTCATGATTTTTACTCACTGACATAAAATACTGGAATTTGTTCCTCTTATCAAAAATCACGGTGCCCATTTAGAATACCTCTCGTCTTTGTGTATCTGCCAATTAGTATTAGGACTAGTCTCATGTGTGAATTTATATGGCAATGAAAAACCAAATATTTTTTCCATAGCAGAAGAATAAGAAGAACCATCAATAGCGTCAGAAAATAATTTCTTCCTCTGTTCTTGAGGTAAATTTTTAGCCCAATTATAATAATCTTCCTGAAAATCCAAATACTTCGACTTATATTTTTGATGATCATTAGCATCATCCACAATCTTATGAATATTATTTCTTATAAGTTCTATCTTTTCTAAAACATTTTTATAATTTTCTCTCGTACTCTTATAACGCTTAAAAAATGCATCATTTTCCACAGATTTCTTCCACTCATCAAAATTCATAGTTGCTACTACATCACTTGTTGTAACAGAATCATATGACCTATAACCCCTTTCATCTGAACTCAAATATTCACCACCAGTATCGTGAACAGTCTTTTCAATCTGCTCAATAACTATATCGTCAATGGCTTCATATCCAGAAAAAGGATCATATAAATTAGGAATCTTCTTCACAAAACTTGTTCTGTATTCTTTGGGGGATATCTTAAATTCATAAGAAATATACTTAGAAGGATTCTCTGGAGCCTTTTCGTCTGGAGGAACCATCACCTCGCCCGGATACTTAGGAATCTCAATTTCACCAGACCTAATTTTAGCAATAGTATCTTCAAAAGATACAGAACTTTTCATTTTAGTTACAGCACTTTTAACATAATAATTGATGTCTAGTCCTGACCTCCCTGTCTCTACCTTCTCCTCTTTACCTTTATAACGCAAAAATACAGCATTCTTGTCTACCCTATACTCAAAATCATGAGGAATCAAATTGTGCAAATCCCTGCAACCAGCGCAAACACCGGGATCAACTATTATAGCACCACTATTCTCATCGGTAGGCTTAGTGTCAAACTTGAAAATACATTCCTGATCATGCATTAAACAACATTGACCTTCCTTGCCTCTCTCAGGTAATGCTATTTTATAAATACGGGCAATTTTACCAATTATACCTCTCCTGCCTTCACTCCAACTAACCTTCACCTTCTGACCCCGCTGCAAATCATGCTCCAATAATTTTTCATATGCACTCTCATTCAAAACACCAGCTAACTTCAAAATTTCATATTTTTCTTTCATGATATACTCCATAAAACTATAATCCTATATATCCCTTATTCAAACTTTGTAACATATCCGCATCCAAGCTTTTCATATAAATTCCGACACCATTTAATTACTTCTTCAGGCAGCAAATCTTTACTCATAGTAACTATGAAATGCTGATCATCAGAATCCCTAAAGTATCCATCGAAACTATATCCATCAGAAATGATTCTTTCTGGTGTGCTGTATTTACTGGTTCTCCAGAATTTAATAATAACAGAAAACTTTCTACCAATACTATCTTTTTCTGAATAACTCCAACATTTATCGTGTTTGTTATTCAAATGATCATATGTTTTCTCAGCTTTGAATCCAGCAGAGATAATGTCTTGCTCTGTCATGATGGCACCAACACCTTGTTAAAAAAAACTTCATCAACCTTATTGGTAAATATTTCATGGGACCATTGATCATTAGCAGAAAAACATTGTGATCTGATTACCCAAGATCTTCTGAAAAATCTGCTTGAATCATGATACGATGTAAATGCACAGCTACTTGCATGTCTGTTTACTTGAGCAACAGCTTCTGTCGTCCAGATAGAATGTTTCGGTGTATTCGCACTAAAATTGATCATGTCATGATGGTACTTCAGTTTTAGTTGATTGTAAAGTAAAATTTCATGGTTGTTGTTGACTAAATAATTTATGAATGAATTCAAGTTTTGGCTCAATCTACAAGAAGGTCTGGCTCTCAAAGGTGGGTTCAAAGGAAGCTGGTTCCAAAGATTAGTAGCAGCGATGTATGTCTTATCGCCTGAATCAGAGCCAGAAGCAGTTCAACTTTACATGGGTCCAGATGGTTTGACTGCGGCGATTAGTCATCAGTTCAATCAATTACAGAGCAAGTACACACATGTTTTGAGTAGATCTGATCCTTTCAAAAGCAGTAAAGAATTGGCTCGTCATATTGATGATCAGAAGAAAGTTGGTATTCGTCGTCCTTCTGTTCCTTCTTATGATGCTGATTTGGGTCCGAATATTAAACTGGGTGAGAAGGGTCATCCTGTTTGGACTAAAGATCAAGACCAGCGTTTTGGTTGGGTTCACGACCTTATGACTCACTATGCTGGTAAGTTGCCTTTTGATGCTCGTGGAGAGGCGAGAGCATATTTGAAACATTTGAAAACATTATCTCCTCATTTAGCGCCAATATTATTCACAGAAATTATAGCTCAAACATCATACTATTACATTTACGGAGACTTTCCCAAACAAAAAACTGTCATACTTAAAGACTTTGATTACTTTGATGTTGGAAAACTTGCACCTCAATCTAAACTAAACAATTTTTTTGCATTCAAAAACAAGGAACTTGTTCCTAAAAAAGAACTCAGTTTAGATGAACTGGAATCAGTTCACCCTCTACTTCCAAATATACTTAGAAATCAGGAATCTAGATGGCAAAATATCGATAGACCAAAACACAATTTAGCTGGAACTTGACTGTTGTTTCTATAAATAATTTGAATAATTTTTTAAGATTATGCACCTTATATTTGGTAAAATAGAAGCTCATAATTTAATTATTTTTTTATTTGGCAAATAGGATTTATCAAAAATTAAGTTAGCTAGATAGTAAATTTCATCATCAAATAATTTCATAAATTTTGGATTATCAATAAAATATTTATATCTTTGCATAACATTCATTTGTTGAGCTTTGCCGTCAAATTTTCTATTATCAAAACTACTTCCATATCCATAATCTAAAACTTGATTTATAGATACATCTGAATATTCTACTCCCATAATTTCAGCCATTTTCTGTCTATAATTTTTATCTAAAAACCAATAGTCGAAGCAAAATATATTTTCTTTTTTTTCTATAAACATTTTAGCGTATGATTTCCAATAAGACAAAGTTTTTAGTGAATTATTTTCATTATCAATTGTTTCTATTGACATTGAACTTTTTATTCTACTTGCCATCATATTAAAAGGATTCCTAAAAACATAGAATGGCTCACACTGAACTCCTTCAACAAAATTTTCAAATTTTTTATTTGAAAAATTATATTCTTCAATATTACAAAAAAAGGCATCACAATTTTGCATATTTTCTATAATATGTTCTGAAATATTTATATTTTTAACATCCCAGTTTTGACTTGCTATATTGTTAACTAATTTTGTAGATCCTTTTACATTTGATTGAAACCAATTCATAATTGCATGATGTCCAGATCTTCTCAAGCTATAAAAACATATTTTTCTCATATTATTTCATCTTAATTTTATAGGCATTAATTTTATTTATCATTTTGTCTAAACAACTGAAAAATTCAATTTGTGGTGTATCAGGGTAAAATCTATCTACTTTATATTCTTCTTTGTGTATTACAAAACAGGTAGTGTTAGTCATCATTGCTAGATGTGTAACCCCACTGTCGATACCGACATAAATATGACTGGCACATATTTTTTCAAATTTATCTATGATGCTAAGACCGGACTTTTCCCCCAAATCAATGGCATCAGGAAATTTTAATTCAAACTTTTTCTTATCATTAATTTTTAATTCTTTATTTTCACGATTTGAGCGAGCGTCGAATTGATATGAAATTAAATTTTTTTTATTTATAATAATATGAGGCTTAATATATGGCTCTTTGATCCACGATACGTTAGAATTATTCCAACTTGGGAAAACAATATTTGAATTTTTATTATTGTTGCTTAGTTTTATAGGTAGTTTTAATATTGTTAGCAAATCACTAACAGTTTTTTCAACTGAATTTCCACAACATGGACAATAATCACTCGTAAAAATTTCATCAAATTTTAATCTTTGAATTATATTTATCAGATCGCCCAAGTGTTTGTGGTGTGTGGTTATTTTCATTTTAGAATTTGGTCAATGATTGATATTTTTGGACATTCATCAGTATTCAAAAATTCAATTTTAATCCCATTTTTTTCAAATTTTTTTTCATCATATATATGTATTCCTCCGGGCAAATTGAAATATTTATCTGCCTTAGATTTTTTACATAAATCAATAATTCTTTCTTCTCCTGAAAAATTTGATTTATATTGAGAAGAAAATGATATTTCGCAATTTAATTTAATTTTATTTTTAATCCACATAATTGATTTTGTCAAGACATCAACTAAATTTTTGTTATTATCTAATGTGATATAAAAATCATTAAATTCTTTTACTTTGGATGTATTTCCATATATTGTAGAGAATGTTTTAACGTGTTTATGAGTCCAGCCGTTAATCACAGTCATTTGGTTTATTTTTGTATTTATTGGATTTTTATTAACAGGTATTGTTAATATTATTTTTTCGTCATGTTTGTTTTTAATGAAATTTCTATTGATCCATCCTCTTCTTGTGAATTGAACATCGTCTAAAATAATAAAATTGTCAATTTCTGACATTAACTTGAAATAACCTAAATAAGGGAAAAAATAAGGTTGCATTATTGCGATCTTCATAAGGGTCCTATAAATAATTTATGTTGAAAATATCCAGAAAAGTTTTACACCCTAAAATAGATTTTTTTATACAAAAAATAATTTCTAGAAATAATATAAATTTTTGCAAATTAAATTTTGGATTTTGGAATACATTGTATCAAGTAGAAAAAAACAAAATACTTCCCAATTTTAATTCAATTATTGAACCAGATGGTTGGTTGAATCTTTATGGACATGAATTTCTTGATGAAATTAAAAAAATAATCAATCTATTGCCTCAAGAAAATATCACTTTTGCTGCCAGTGATGCTTCGGCTCCGCAAGTCACACATTATGAAGCAGCGATTGTAAATCTCAATGACTTTATATTCAGTCATTTCCCTAATGACTTCCCAATTATAAAGGGATGGATTATGAAAGATTATGCACAAAAAAACGAACTAGAATATTTAGTCGAAATAATTGCTAAAAATCATGATGTTTTAGTAGTTGGTCTAGAACACACAAATCAATTAAGTTCAAAATTCAATTTTAGAAAATTTGAGCATTTAGAAATATCTTTTGAAGCAGGTAAGCAAAGACATGAAATTAAAGAAAAAATTAAAACAATGATTAAAAAAATGAATGATCCTTGTGTGATATATCAAGCTGGAGAAAGTCTTTCGTTATGGTTTACTTATGAATTGCTAAAGGAAAATTGCAAACATAATAGTTTTGATTTTGGACGTTGTTTGGACAAATGGTGCAAGGTTGATAAATTTTATGAGATTCTACCAGACATAAAAGATCAACCGTGGCAAAAATTTATATTATTGAAGTCTTAAGTTTTTTGCAATAAAAAACTGATAAAATTCCTGTAAGCAAAGTTTTTTCCATTTTATGTCATATCCTGTATAATGGACCGTTTGCTGAAATACAACATCTTCTTTTTCCAAAGATAATCTTGGAACATTAATTTTTGGATTTTTATTTATTTGCATATTTTTCAATTTATAAAATAAACTACAACAATGTTCATCGGTAGCTGTTTTGTCATAAAAATATTTTTCATGAATATTAAACAATTCATTTGTTACATCCATAGATGGATTAGGTATCCAAACCATTCCTGCATTATGAATGTAATTTATTTCTATAGGAAGTGGACATTTAGTATTACTTTGTATGTCTCCGCCGCTAAAAGATTGGAAGAAATAAAATGGTTGATCCCATTGCAATTCTTCTTCCATAAAGGGATTAATTATAATAATGTCTGCATCCAGATACATACATGGCTCTGACAAAAGACCGTACATGTATAATTTTCCAAGATGATTTGATTCAAAATTAAATTTATGATATATTATATTATCATGATCTTCATGTTTTTCATTTGTTATAACATGTAGTTTAGATTTAGGATATAAAATTTTTATTTGTTTGGCAAGCTGATGAAGAAGTAAAATTTGTATTTCTTGATATTCAAGCAAATTTCTTGTTTTTATATTTGGAAGCCAAGAAGGAGGAGGTTCCATTTCATTTTTTGTCCATCTCATGGTTATAAAATGATTTATTTCGATTTTTTTGATCATTTTTACTCAATTTTTAATATTGTCAATAGATCATAGTTCAATTTTTTGTTGCATTAAAGAGGTCCAAATGAAATGTACAATATGTAGCAATAGTTTTGGAAAATCTTTTGAAATAGCGAATATGGTTGGATGGCCCATAAAAGTAGCTGCCGATGGAAACATCGAATTAAAAAAATACAATCTAATACATTTCATTTGTGCCAATTATGGAGATGAAGAACTTCAGCCCGAAATGGAAAAATTACTTATTTCAATTAAAATAAATAAAAAACCATATGTCTTGCTTGAGATAGGTAATTCATTTGGAGAAGGAAAGCAATTTTTTGGGTGTTTGTCTGTTGCTAAAAAAATATTGTCTACAAAAAAATGGAATTGTCTAGCCTCATATTCACTAGATGCATTTCCTGATTATAAGCAAGATTATCTTAATTATTGGATTGCGACCATTAAAAAATTGGGGAAAAAATATGAATAAAGAATATTTGAAAAATGGCTATTTTGTTTACAAAAATAAAATAAATCGTATTTTTCTTGAAAAAATAAAATATAAAATAAACAAATTATTTAGTAGTGACAAGAATAAAGAAAATGATCAATTCGATCAGAACGTAATCGAATTGTTTGAAAATGATTTTCAAAAATTTATTGGATGCGCCCATGCTTCACAAAATTTATTTGAATTATATAAACTTTCTGTCAGCAATGATATACATGAAATATTAAAAGACTGTGGAATTAAAAATCCAAATATAAATACAAAACCACTACTTTTTTTTAGTTGCAAGTCAACTGCGAAGAAAGATAAAAATTGGAAATTAAAGGCACATCAAGATTGGCCAAGCACGATGGGAAGCTTAAATGGCGTAAGCATTTGGATACCATTTCAAGATACGTCAAAAGATTTAGGATGTTTAGAGCTTATACCAAAGTCGCACCTGCAAGGATATATTAAACACACATTAGAAGATATACCAGTATTGGAATGCAATGAAGATGAATTTGTGCCAATAGAAATGAATGTTGGTGATGTTTTAGTTTTCAGTTGGTTTACAATACACAAATCTGGAACCAACACTCACTCTGATAAAATTAGACTTTCTACGCATTTTAGATATAATGACTTAAGTGAACCAACATACGCACAAAGAAATTATTTTAGAAATAGAATAGATGAAACAAATTTTTGTGTTGATACTGATTTTCCTTCTTTGCAGCAAATTATGGAAACATTCAATGAACGATGATGTATTGATTTACGAATTGCAGAAATTATGTAAATTTCAATATAAAAATAAAGATGGCATTTGTACTTCTATTTCTTTTTTTGATCCTGACAATATATTTGAATCTACACTTAGACATAACTCTGATAGAAATAAAATTTTTAATATTTTAACAAAATTTCACAAATTAGAAGAATTGTCTCTAAGAAAGGCAAGAATCAATTTTTTCCCACAAATTGAATCTCCAAATTTGAAATTTTTAGATTTAAGCTGTAATAATTTACACGAATGTGAATTTCTTAAATATTATCCTGAATTACAACACATTAATATAGGATCTAACTTTATCAAGAATATTCCTGTGTTATCGGACAATGTAACAACATTAAAATTACATAAAAATATAATTACAGAACATCCATACATACCACCTAAAATACGATTCTTAAATCTTTTTTACAACAGATTTGAAAATTGCCCACAGTTAAAAAATTTTTCTGAATTGGAGATGTTCTGTTTTGGTGTTTCACCCATTCAAAATATGCCAGATTTTCCAGATAAAATTAAATATATTATAATGCCATGCAATCAAATTTATTTTTTAGAGAACATTCAAAACTACAAAAACTTAGAGGTACTTCAAGTTTCCAAAAATAATATTAAACACTTACCAAAAGAAATAGGAGTGTCTAAAATAAAAGAATTATATTTATATAGAAATACAATTGAAATTTTGCCAGATTCATTTTTTTTATTAAATTTGAAAAAATTAAATTTACAAGATAATCCAATTTGCAACAAAGAAATAATTAAAAAACATTTTAGTGAAATTGAATTTTTTCAAATATGAAAAAAATTTGCATATCTGCCGTCGAAAAAAGTTTTTTCAACTATGGCTTTAATATGTTTTCATCTTTCAAACACTTTCATCCAAATATTAAATGTATTTGTTGTGATTTTGGTTTAGAAAATTATCAAAAAAGATTTTTGAAAAAATTAGATGTTGAGGTGATAAAAGTTGATTATAAATTAAAAAATTTAAGATGCTCTGACATGATAATTTATGAATTTATTAAAAATAAAAATTGGGATAAAATCCTTTGGATTGATGCGGATACCATTTTGCTTTCTAGCATAGATGAAGTTTTTCAAAACACAGAAGAATTTGTAGCTGTGCCGGGGAGAAACAAAAATGGACTTATCCATTATACTAAAGATTTTTTAGGTTATGAAGAAAGCGATAACTTCTTATATTATTCTACTGGATTTTGGGTAACTAGCTCTAAAAAACTTCTATATGATTTTTCAGAATATTTGAAAAAGAATCCTAATACTACATTTGATTGTGTGCCAGTAACAAAAATTGTTAACCAGCATTATACTCACAAACACTTAGACGGGAACATTTACAATTTTGGTAGAGATTTAATTCCTATGGCTCAATTAAAAAACAATGAAATTTTTTATAAAATGAATGATGAAATTATTTACCCAAAACTTGTTCATTTTAGTTCTTGTGATGATGGTAAAAGACTTGAATCTGACATAATTAAAATATTTTTTGAAAGGAATATCCAAGTAAAATGGCAAATAAAAATGTTGTAATATTTGGTTGTAATGATACGGCAGCATTGGCAAAGTTTTATCTTTTACATGATACAAATTACAAGCCAGTAGCTTTTACAGTAGATGCCAGCTATTTGAAAAACGATTCATATGAAGATTTACCAGTTGTTAGTTTTGAAAACATAGAGAAAAATTATCCGCCACAGTATTTTGATTTATTCGCACCCATTCATAGCAATCAACTAAGAGAAAATAAATTCCAAGAAGGAATTAAAAAGGGATATAATTTCATATCATATGTTAGCTCAAAAGCCACATGTTGGGGCAAAATTGGAATAAATTGTTTTGTTTTAGAAGACAATACCATTCAGCCTTTTGTCGAAATAGAAGATAATTGTATACTATGGAGCGGAAATCATATCGGACACCATTCGACAATTAAACATTCGACTTTTGTTTCATCACATGTTGTAGTTTCAGGACATTGCACAGTAAAAAGTTATTGCTGGCTAGGAGTTAATGCTACCATCAGAGATCACATTACAATCGAAGAAGGATGTTTGATAGGCATGGCATCTGTTGTAACTAAAAATACAAGTTCCTATAAAATATATTTCGGTAATCCAGCCAAGGAACAAGGAATATGTGGAAAAAATTAGGTAAAATTTATTCGATTCAGAATGATAATAAATTCATGCACAGTCATGCAAGCTATCCCACAATTGATGTCTTAGACGATAAAATTCGCATATATTTTTCATCGAGAGATAATCAAAATGTATCCAGAATATTTTATTTTGATTATAAAAACAAAAAAGTTTTTTCAAACAATAGCATTGTTGTTAATTCTGGGATCAAAGGAGAATATGATTGTGATGGAATAGCTCCCAGATGTATTGTAAACAATAATTCAAAAAAAATTATGTATACAATCGGATGGAATCAATGCAAAAGCTTTCCATACAGCTTATCTATTGGAATTTGCGAAAATAAAAATAATATATGGCAAAAAATAGGACAAGTTCTAGGAAGAAATAGATATGATAAAATATTTTGCACATCACCTCATGTTATTTATGAAAATAGAAAATATAAAATGTGGTATTGCTCCTGCAATGAATGGTCAAATAATGATCCTAATTATTTTATAAAATATACAGAATCAAAAAATGGCTATGATTGGGACATAAGCGATACCATCTGTATTTCTAAAAAAAATAAATCTTATGGATGGCCATATGTAATAAAAAAAAATAATTATTATACAATGTATTATTGCTCTAGACATAATAATGAATTTAGAAAAAATCCCAGTAAATCATATAAAATTATGTGCGCTTATTCCCAAGATGGAATTAAATGGGATTCAAAAAATCAACAAATCCTAAAGCCTTCAATAAAAAGCGACGACTGGGACAGCGAAATGGTATGTTACCCTGCTGTTCATGAAAATCTCATGTTTTATAATGGAAATGGTTTTGGAAAAACAGGAATAGGAATTGCGACTAATTCTTCTTGATCACACATAATCCACAATAAAAATGCAAGCTTTCAATATGATTTCTAAAATCTAAGGATTTATTGTTTTTTAATATGTGTTTTTTCATACCAGCCGCCCTAACAGACTTGTTGGCTTTGTTGGTTTTTGTAACATTCCCATAAATGTTGACATTGTCAATTGTATTTTTCAAATAATTTATCGCATGTATTCCACATGCGCCTTTGTGATTCGAGTCATAACAATCAAGTAAGTCTTCCATACAATAAAAACCATTTGAATTAAGATGTGGAAAAAGAAACTCAAAACTTTTTACCAAATGATCCCATATGTGACTACCGTCATCAATTATGATATCGAAATTATAATTTGATATTAATTCAAATAAAATACTATCATCTGATTGATCTCCAATTTTAACTTTTATTCTTTCTTCTTCATAATTTTTGCATTTCACATCAATATCAAGTCCTACTATATTAGAATTATAAAAATAATCCTTCCACATTCTTAATGACTTGCCATCCAATACTCCTATTTCCAAAATTGTCATTTTTTTTGATCTTATTGATTTGAAATGATCTTCATAGTAACGACAATAATCGTGTCTATTAGAACTCTTATCGGTTCCATGTTTCAAAGCCAATTCTTCAAGATCAAATTCTATCTTAAGCATAAAAACTTCCTTGATAAATCTGGATATTCATATTTTCTAACATTGTGATCTTTAATGCAATCTGCCAATACCATTCCTCTACTGGCCTGTTCTGGGGTCATGTACATGTTCCAACCCACAACATGAAAATATTCTTGTTCCAACAAAGGCTTTTCCTCTCTCCCCTCATACCTTGCAAGCTTAAACCACTTTACAGCTTCTTCGTCATCCGTAAATATCATTCCGCCTTTTCCTATATTAATTATTTTATTTGCACTGAAAGATATACAATCAAATGTTCCAGATTTATACATTTTTTTTATTAAACGACAAGCACTATCGTATATTGGATATGGTTTTAATTGATATGTACCTTCCCATTCAATATCTTCAAATAATACTTTCCCACCTGCATGTATAACCGAACAAGGAACAGATATGTACGTTTTACAAGGTAAAACTACTTTTTCAACATTCAAATATTTACAGCATAAAAACAAAGCGTTTGTGCAACTGTCAACTGCAACCGCATATGGACTGCCGACAAAATTTGCCATATATTCTTCAAATTGACAAATGACACTGTATGAATTCATAATTTTATAATAAAGTATTTTTTTATTTTATGTTTTTTTGAAAATGCCACAATAAAATAAATTTCAATAAACATGTGATCCCTTGGCTTATTATTCAAACATTTTCCACCATATTCTTTCAAACATGAATCCATGAGATTCATGCTTACTAGCAATACTGTGGCAATTGAAATAAAAATTTAGTGAGTGTTTCATTATTGCTTCTTTTTTAACTGCAAATATTCCACAGTAAAAAAAATTAAAAAAATCATTTTTACCAAAATCAGGATCTGGAAGACTAATCAAATTGCAAAAATGATTGATGACATCTTCACCATGAGGAAGATTATGTAAATTACGATAATTATCACAAGTATGATTGATCCCATCATCCCAATGCCTAACTGGGGAAAGTGTATACCTACTAGCCTTTTCAATAAAATAAGGAGTCAATGATGATTCCAAAACTTTTGGAGGAGGCAAATATTCATTCCACCTAATACTCAAAGGATATACAGATTCTTCCATACCACCATTTGCAATACCATAAACAAGATGAGAAAAATTTGGAGAATGATCCAAAGGATTACCTTGTGTGAAAATCACTATGTCAGAAAGCTTATCATACTCTTTTACAATGTGACGCAAATAAGTTTCAGTCTCTCTTCCAGTATTATGACATTTATCCACAACTGTAATAATTGGATTGTCCAAAATTTTACGGTCTACTATGTCTGGCCCTTTATTGTAAATAATTACATTAATGTTCTTAGGCATAAAATCAAGCCATGCCAAACCTTCATTATATCTCGCTATAACCATAGTGATGTTTTGCATAAATTAAATAAGTAAGAGCATACAAACAAAGAAAAAAATATCAAAAAATTCTATGATTTTCTTTTCTTGATCTCTTTAATTAGGTTTTCAATTAAATTAATTGATTTATCAATCAAATCACTTTTACGCACATCGATATTGTTTTGGCTATATTTCTCTTTATATCCAAAAACATTTCCCTCTATGCAGTTTTCTGGTACAAAAATGCCACTGTAACGGCATTGATTGACAATTGGCATAATGGACTCTTTAGGACTGATGTAGTCTTGTGGCTTAGAATCTGCCATTGCTAATGGCATCCTTCGCCCAACATAGTCATCTGCACCATCATCTCCATGAATAAAAAATGCTCCTACTTTTCCTTCATAGTGGTTTTTCAAAAGATCACGATATTTTCCACTTTGTTCTGCTGCTATGGTCAGCTTTGGATTCTTAATGTCCTTTCCATAAATTTCTTTGGCATCTTCACGAGATAATGTCAAGTTAACACAAACAAGTCTGTCAAATAAAGCTTTGACTTGACTGCTTGGTCCATACCAATGAACTGGAGTAAAAACGACGAATCCGTCTGCCTCTTCCATTTTTTTATAGATATCTGCTTCATGCATGAGATCATTTGTTCCATCGCCTTTATCATAACAATCACAAGGATAATGGCAATGGAATCCATTGCTTGTTCCAATACATCCCTTACATGGACGGACTTGAGGATCAGTATCCATGACTTTTAGGTCAACAACTGTAAACTTGACATCTTTTGTTATTTCTTTTATTGCTTTTTTCATCAAGAAGCTTGTTTTGCTATCTCCTCCAGAACAAGAATTTTTTGTTCTTGGACTTCCTTGAAAAACAACAATTTTTATTTTATTGCTGTTGTTTTGAGTTGCTTCGGCAAGATATTCAATAAAACTGATCATATAAATTATATATTTACAAGTTGGAATAAAATTTGGTCCTTTAAGAACTTGACTTGGCAAATGGTCTTCTGTACTATTTTGTGTACGCACTGTTTGTGCGCTAGAGGGTTTATCATGAAGAAGACTTTGTTTTTGGCAGTAGCTGCTCTTGGTTTCTTTAGCGTTGATGCTGATGCAGGAGTTATTTTCAAGAAGAAGAGCAAAAGCTGCACTTCTTGCAACAGTAGTAAAGCTGCTGTTGTTGCAGCCCCAGCTAAGGTACAAGCTCCAGTTGCTCCTCAAAAGAAGGTGCAGGCTCCATCTCCCGTAAAATCACAAGCTCCAACTGCTTCTCAAAAGAAGGTGGAAGCTCCATCGCCTGTAAAGGCTCAGAATGCCGCTCCCGCAAAAGTTACAATTGAAAAGAAGAAGGTTGCTGCTCCTCAGCAGTAATTAATTTAAGTTAAAAAGAAAATGCCCTGATATTTATTTTTCAGGGCATTTTTTTAGCATTTACATTTCCAGACTCTTAGTGCTGCTCTTTGTTTGCTGTTTGGGTCATTCCTGCTTTTTGCTGTACCAGCTTTACACATCCTTGCACAGAATGATTTTCTTCTTGCTTGTGTCTTCTTAGACATTTTTTTTACGCCACCGCTACGTTCAGCTTCTCTTTTTGTTTCAATGCCAGCATGAATTCCAAGTTTTTTGGCATAAGATGGCTTCAAACCACCTTCTGGATGATTCTTTTTTGAGTTATATCCCTTAAATGGTTTTTCTTTAGATTCTCTGATATCAACCCATTCTGCAAAAGAAAGGCGAGATTCTTTAACACAATTTGGCACTGTTCTACTACCTTTCTTTTTCATACCGACTTGCTTATAACCTTTCCAACAAGATTCGTTCATGATTTCTCCTTTGGGTTTTTAATTTATTTATGCTAAATAATTCATGAATTTCAAAGAATGGTTTTATGAAATTGAAGAAATGTATTCAAGTAAGGGCAAAGGACATCCTTTCAAGCCCGGACCAAGAGACAATCCCCCCAAAAAGCCTCATCCAAGCCCTAAAGATCCAACACCAAGGTCTTTGGCAGGCCAAACTAAATTATGCGGCCAAGGAGGAGGAGCAGGACCTTGTGATGGAGGAGGAGGTGGAGGTGGTGGAGCAGCACCAGCAGGAGGAGGAGGTGCGGCACCAGCGGCAGCACCAGCAGCACCTCCATCTTGATATTACTCATAGAATTGAAGCATACAGCTTGGAATTTTTGGTGCAACATATTTCAAGAATTCAAATGCACCTTTATTAGAGAAAACTATTTCATGTCGATCTCTTGCTGTATGAACTTCACAGTCGCAATCAAGTGAATTAAAATAATCGGCTATTGTTTGTGATCCTTCAAGTCCAAACTTATGTGTTCTGAGATAAGCTTTTCTTTTGCTTTTTTTACCTGCATCAAGAAACCATGTCATCCAAGCTTCATCTGAAAGTATGTCCAACATTTCTTTTGTGATGATTTTTTTGCCTTCTTGATAAAATATTCTGTATACGTCATTAAAAACAGGATAGGCAACGCTGTAACAGCGATATGTGTTTTTGTCTTGCTTTACAGTTTGTGTGTCAATTTTGAAAAAATCAGATAAAACTTCAATCTTGTAGTCTAACCAAAGCTTATTATTGTCTCTCATCGCCAGATAACAATTTTTCCCTCTGTCTGGCCTTACAATCGATGAACCACCAAGAATGGTTCCATATAATGTTTGTTTTTGGCTCTCCTTTAGAGTTGGCCCACATTGATAAGTCATAATAAACCTCAAATTATATATTTACAATAATTTACTTTTCGCAATATTATTCCCAAAAATGAGTTATGATTCACAATCAATTTAATGTTAGATTAATATATACATATGTTCGTTTTTATAAGGAGAAATATAAATGGCAGCTACAACTTCACAAGGAACCGGACCCGGTTCAGTTTCTAACATTAAGCCTTTAATTAAGAATGGCGATGTAAAAACATTAAACATTGAGCCAAACGCTGTTACCGCAGCTAGTCTTGATAACAATGCGTTATCAAAAGCTCCAGTCGTTCTTAACACAGCAGAACAAACAATTGACTCTAGCTATGCTAACAAGCCTTTGGTTTTCACCAGAGCAGCTGGTGTTGTTGTCACTCTTCCAGCAGCAACTGGTACTGGTGATATCTATAAGTTTTTTGTAAACACCACTGTAACTAGCAATAGTTACAAAGTTCAGGTTGCAAATGCAACTGATGTCATTTGCGGTCTTGCATTTGGCGATGACGGCGATGGTGAACCAGCTAATGCTTGGGCATCAGGCGCTAGTTCTGACACCATCACAATGGATGGTAGCACACAGGGTGGTCTTAAAGGTGACAGCATTGAAATTATCGACGTAGCGACTGGTCTTTTCTCATGCAAAGTATTCATTACTCAGACTGGCACTGAAGCTACTCCTTTCAGCGCAGCAGTTTCTTAACTATAATTCCTTGGTGTTTGTTATCAAGGCATTTTTATTTTGGAGTTATTGATGGGTGCTACAACCACTCAAGGTACAGGGCCGGGATCGGCTACTGAAAAAGCTAAAAAAATGGAACACCATAGTCTTGGGGTCAACAAACTTGTTGGCCCCAAGATCGTTTTTTGTAGTCAAGTATTGTTAGAAGGGAAGACAGGATTGGTTTATATTCCATCTCAGTGCGGACAAGTTTCTGACTATTGTATCTTTTTGACGAATAACAGTTCAAGCCAAGCATTTATTTCTAGTCCTCTTACATCAATTCCAAATTCAGAAGAATGGAGATTCGGTGTCACTGCTGGAAGCAATGACATCGTTAATTTTATGGTTGTTAAAATAGGTTAGTCTTCGTCTTTTGGCTTAAAAAACTTAATGTTTTTATCTGCCCATTCGATTGCCATATGTGATCCTCTGCTTAGCAATCCTACTAATTGAGTTGGATTACCACTTCCTTCTATGGCGATATTGTCTCTTTCTGCATTTTCGATCCAGACAAGAGCGAATACAAGACCTGTTCTTTGTTTTAGTTCAGATGCCATTTGACGAATTGTTAGAAGAGAAAGATCTGGAAGTCCTGATTCTTTTTGTTTAGCTTTGCGAAGGTCGCCGTTATTTTCAAGAATATTGATAAGTTTCTTTCTGATCATTTTGATTGTTTCTAATTTTTTAGGTGCATCAATAACGATTTGATAAGAAAAATCTTTTGGATCGTTTTGGTTTGCCAAAACGAGTAAGTTGCAAGGATAGTAATCCTTGATTTCAGTGATTATTGTTGAGATAGCGTTCAGTGTATTTTCATTTTCGAGTTTGAAATGAATCCATGATTGGTCATGGCTTGTATCTATAATTTTAATTCCCTCGAATTTATTGAGGGTGTTAACAAGTTTGTCGAATTCCTTTTCCATTACTCCTCCAAAATACCATTATGGTAAAGAGAACGCACAAGTTTCATTAGATGTTTGCACATTCCGGGCATTTCCAATGGATTAGAAGAACCCGGATTTATCTTTGCTTCATATTTCCTTCTTACTCTACCGTATAAAGATCTGTCTCTATGGTCTTCAAAGTTAAAGCGCCATTTGAAGTCGTTGCACCCGCAGCGAAGGACAACCTCTTTTCTAAGGTTTAGTTTTTCAAAGAAACATTTTCGGCCATTACTTGCGACGATCTCTGCCCAATTCTGGTTTTTGGAATTGTGATAAATCACATTCTTGAACAAGATCATGGGCTTATATTCCGTGCCTTTCATTTCATTCTTCGCCAATCCTTTGACGAATAAAGTTTTCACACCTTGATATGGGACATACGACAAGTTTGCAATTGTGATCTCGTCAATTGCGTGCTGCCTTTTTGTAGTCCTTGGGAATGCATCTATTGTACTTAAATACAATCCTTCAAGGTTTGACTCTTTCAGATCGAGCCATTGATGGAACTTCATAACTATATTTACACATTCAAAAATAAATTCAAAGCAATATAACTCTTATTAATTTGCAGTTCATGTATTGTGGTGAAATTCGGAGAAATATGACTGACTCGAATGCATCAGAAATTTTCAATCCTGAAGAAATAGGGATGAAAAAGTTTGAAGTCCGAACTCGTCCAGCCAAGGGTGGAGGATTAGAAAACGCCATTTTTATTGGCGGTGAACTGCTTGATTGGCAAGTTAATTTGAACAGTTTAATGGAGGCATCCAAAATGGGGCCACATTATATGAGAGAAGTTCAAAAAGACATAGAACGTCATTTTATAGAGTCAGTTTCCGATTTCATTGGAAGAAAAGTGACGGCTGAAGATATTAAAATCGCCACCAAAACAGGCTGGATTTAATTTCTCCGTGTCATAACCCTGATGGGAGGTGATATCAGTTTATTGACAATGCGAGAAATGGGAAAGGGCTGATTGGTTCGTGCCAATCAGCCCTTTCTTTTTAGTTCAACCAAGTTTTTTTCTTGCCAGCCCTAACATGTCCCAATATCGACTCCAAGAAAATATTGTTATTCCTCTCTTCTCTACTCTCCTTACGCACTCTACTGGCGACACTTCCATCAGATTTTCCCATAAAATTTTCAGTATCAGGGGCACTACTACTAGGAGCGGCAGGAGGAGCAGGAGCAGCAGCAGGAGCAGCAGCAGGAGCAGCAGCAGGAGCGGCACCACCTTGAGCAGCACCACCTTGAGCAGCAGCAGCTTGAGCAGCAGCAGCTTGTCTTCTTTCTTTTCTTTGTTGTCTATCTTGTTGATCATAGCCTTTTGACAAGGTGTTGAATTGTTTTTGGAAACCATTTACGAAACGTATAAAATTTGCATCAGGTAGAATTCCTAAACCTTGCATATTTTTGATAAGTTGTTTTATTTTTTGTTGCACAGCTTGAAAATGAGGCAAATCTCTTTGCTGGTCTTTGAGTCGCTGCATATTTTCTCCAGCATTTCCTTGAGGACCACCCCATTGTCCTGTTGACATCCATGCTCCTGCATTTGTCATTTTTCGACCAAGCCAATCAGCGGCTCCACTGAAAATATTTTCATTATTAATCAAACAATATTCAATGTAAAGATCAAGAACACGATCTAGATCAATTCCTTGAAAAGCTAATTCCTCAAGAGAAGATTTAACTTCAGAATAAATTCTAGATCTTTCCCTAATCCCTAAATCATAAGAAATGTAAGGATTGAAGCCTTCTTTATTCATGTATCGTGATTGGGTTGTGTCCCTTCTTCTTGCAGCTATATTAGCTTGCAAACCGGTATCTATTACTTGTGGCTTTGCTGCTTGTACTGCTGCCGCTGCTTGTTCTTTACTCCATTGGTTTATTCGACCAATCATATCGTCTTGTGCTGGTTGCTGCGCTTGCTGTTGTGCTGGTTGTGTTTTATTTATCTCATCATCCAAGTTGAGATCTTGTTGCTGTTGATTTTGCTGCTGTCTTTGACCATAAACTTGGTTGCTTCTTCTTGCCGGAGTAGCATTAGAGATATTTCTTAATCCTTGCAATCCACGCATTAAATTTGTGGCAAGATCTTTACCCAATATAGCATTTATATTTGTTGAAACATTTGCTCTTTTATACAAATTGTTAATTGCTGCTTCCAAATCCATAACAGAACGATTCAAAAGGTCTTTTTTATCTTGTCTTCCTTGTCTTTTAAGTCCCCTCAGCGATGTTGGTTGACTTCTTGGTGGTGCCATTGATTGTTGAAGTGAATTTACTTTTGATTGAAAATAATTTCCTAAAAACTCGTCTAATCTTCCGCTGACATAGTAATTTGCACCTTTTGCATCAAACCATTCTACAAACTCGTTAAGATCGATACCAACTTCGACCATAGCCTGTAAAGCCTCACGAAGAGCCATGACGTTTTTGTGTTCGGTAAGTTTTTCTGTAAATGACTTCATATGAATCCTTAATTTGGCAATTTATATTTGTAATTCTGCAATTCCATTTTCACGAATGGAAGAACAGGCAAAGGCCTCTTTTCGTTATATATTGGCTCTAAAGCATTATCTAACTCATCATTCCATTTTTTTAGCATTTTTATGTCAGTAAAATAAGATTGATGGTTCATTAGCTGATCTTTATGCTTTCTAATGGCCCTACATACGCCTATAGCCTTAAAATCATTAGTTTGGCATAAAGGCCCACCACTGTCTCCGATCATCGAATAGGCGTTAGTTCTGATTAAATCTTTGAATATTTCAGGTTTACTTGTCTTGGTCTGAGTTATTTGTCCATAATCAATCCTTGCATCATCCATCATTCCAAATCCTACATGAAAAATATTGCTTCCCATCATTGTTTTGTGATTGAAATCTAATTCCATAACAGGCATTTTTTCATCTGATTCAAAAACTCCAATTGCCAAATCCATATTTTCTTCTAGAGCATAAATGAACATAGGCATTGTTTTTTCTGATTCAACTTCAGAAATATTCTTGTATTTGAATTGTTTCACCAAGAAAGGACCATTTCCTTCAACTGTGTGTTGGGCAGTTATAAGTGCGTTTCTATATTTCTTACCATGTTTTGTAGAACGAACCACAAATCCAGTTCCTCCACTTTGATTTATTGTGTCAATAATCATGACTGTGGGATAAAGACATGATTCAAAAATCTTAAGATTTGGTTTTTCTTGAGAATAAGAAAAAAGAAGAAATAGGAAAAGACATAGAAGAGAAATTAATTTTTTCATGCGCCCTCACTTTTTATTTAGTAGGGGAATAAAAAAATCGCCCAGAATGATCTGAGCGACTTTTTGAAAGATTTTATTGATTATCAGCCATTAATCCAAGTACCACCAGAGCCGTTGCTGTAGTCATCAATTGCCTGAGGAACATCGGTGAAAACTTCGCCATCGACAAGTTGAAGAACTTTATGATTACCAGCATCAACAGTTTCAATATAACCAGTACGCTGGAGTGAAACGCCGTTGAGGATTGATGTGTCGAGTGAACCTTCGGTTCCAAGGTTGATTAATGTCGGAGTGAGAGCAAGAGTGTATGTTGCCATATTTATCCCTTTATAAAAGAGGTTTACGAATTATATATGCTGCAAAGGGCAAATTATTCATCAAGTTAAAGGTTGTAAAGTAAAATTCAACCTGATTTTGCCGGAAATCGCAAAAATGTCTACGCAAACATTTCTGCTTGATCCATCAAACGAAACAATCGTCCAATTAGGATTGGTCAGCAGCATTCTCCTTGGGAGTAATAATTCGTAATACACCCAAGTTCCATTATTTATGTTGTACTTTATAATATTTTCAGAAACATTAGAAAGGATTATAACTTCACCTGTTTCTACGACGATAGCTTTGCTTTTGTCGGCTTGGCTATTGAGCATTGCCAAAAGAGTTTCTTTAGGCAATGTTTGTAAATTTGTACATGGTTGTGAAATAATCATAGTTTTTTCTCTATTACCAAAGGTATTTATGAGCAACGATCAACAAAAAGAAGATTGTTATTTTTACACAGACATTTCCTTGTCCAAAGATGAACAGGAAATCAGTGCTTTATGCATAGAGTGTTATAAAAAAAATCAGATAAATGGTTGGTTTTGGGAAGGCTCAAGATTAGGTTATGGTCCTTATGATTTTATTTGCAAAAAATGCGGCCATGAAATTCATAAAAAAAGAGGTTGAAAATGAAAATAACCCGTCCAGTAATTAAGATTACGAATGATAAGTGGTCGCTGAAAGACTGGATTATTTCAAATTTTCCAGAAGGTTATGAGGAAATGACATATGTCGAACCTTACGGAGGAACTGTTGATTTACTTTTCACAAAGAAAAAATCAAAGTTTGAAATAATAAACGATCAAAACCTTGAAATAATCAATATTTACAGGGCAATAAGAGACGAATCAGCAGAATTAATTAAAAGAATCAATTCTCTCAAATGCACACCAGAATCATTCGATAAAGTAATTAAAAAACAACAATTTGAAGATTACCTCGATCAAGCCACAAGTGACTTAATCCTAAGAAAATTGAGCAAAGGTGGTCTTAAACAAAAATTCCAAAAACCAAGTAATCTTGAAAGTTGGAAAAGCAGTGTCAAAAGCCTAACAGAATATTCCACAAGAATAAAAGATGTTTACATTACGAACAAACAAGCTTTGGACATTATCCATGCTTTCAACACAAAAGATTCTTTGATATATTGTGATCCTCCTTATCTTCATGAGAATAAAGTTTCAAAATCAGTTTACAGTAGTGAAATGACACCAGAATGTCACATAAAATTGTATCATGTGTTACAAGATTTCAAAGGTAAAGTCATATTGAGCGGTTGCACTTCACCTTTGTATAATCGTCTTTATAAAAATTGGAATATTGAAAAAAAGAGAATAGATAAAGACAAGAGTAAACAGACCGAAATCATTTGGAAAAATTTTTAGGTATAAAAAAATGAAATGTGAAATGCCTGATTGTCAGAACGAAAGCTTAAAAAAAGTTTCCAAAAGTGGAATTTTTTATGGAGTTTGCTTAGATGACCACACGATTATGGTGTGTAATGACCATACTATCAATGAAATTAATGAGCTTATCAATAACTCATGTAATGAAAAATCTTTAGATCAACAAATGTGTAATCCATTTGCTGATTCTTTATTGTTAAAGAAATCAAGGAATTTTGTCTAAATAATTTATGAAACTTAGCTTCAAAGAATTCATGTCAAAAGATCAGCCAAAAAGCACGACAGATTTGCGTAATGACGGAATGACTATTGATTTTGAAGGCGAAGATTCAAAAAACAAACCACCAATAAAATCGAAAAAAATATCAGGACTAAATCCTGATAAGATGTACGGAAAAAGGAAGAAAAATGAGCTTCCGTAAACTTTGGGAAAACATGAATTCGGATAAGGGCAATAGGCAACCACAAGAGGTTGATGAGTCTGCACTTACCGCAATAAAAAGTGGAATTGGAGTAAATGAAACCTTTTGGAGTGATTTCATTCAGGTTCTCAATAACTCTGAAGGTCTTTCTGTATTGCTTGATGTGCCTATAGATGAAATAAGCACTTGGCGCAAAAAAATAGAAAATGCGATTGATGCAATTGAAGCTAGAGATGGCGAACTCAGTATAAAGAAAAATAAAAAAATTATGAAAACCAATCTTCCAGACGATGAAGATTTTGATGGTGCTTGAAAGGCAAAATATGATAAGTTTTCTTGATTACCTACAACTGCGTGAAGATGATGAAATGCAAGATGCTAGTCATCCTAGCAATGATGCAAATCAAATGCAGGCCGTTAATCCTCCTAGCGATATGCCAATGGATAAGGCATCTGGATCAGGAGATAAACCAGTTGTTCCGGGTGATGGTCACAGTGAAAAACGCTTAGAAGAACTTAAAAACAAATTAAATCACTTTCTCAATGAAAAACTTTTACCTGCAATTAAACATGGAAAAGTAAGCAAAGAAGATGCAATGAAATTAGTTCAGACTGAAATTTCAGCATTTTCTAACTTAATTGGTATGGACGCTGCGAGTGGTAATGAAACTAGCAAAAACGCCATGGCGACTAACTCTGAACCTTTATCGCCTGTTCCTAACCAACCTACAGCAAATGGGTAATTATGAGAAGAGAAAGAATCGTATCAAGCGATCAAACAAGAAAAAAAATACAAGAAGCACTCAAGAGAAAAAATAACTTGGCTCTTCCGGGTGGAGTTGCTCCACCTGAAAAAATTCATGAATTAAGGAAAAACATAAATGTTGCAAACAAAAACAAAGATATGTTAAAACATGAACAAAAAAAAGTAACACATAGAATAGAAAGACCTCGTAATAATCCTATCAGGAGGCCAACAACTCAATATCTTACAAAAATAGAATCAGAAGTTACAAGATTATCTTTGCCAGAAAAAGGCAGTTTCAATGCTGGCTTGGTTGATTTAGGGGACAAATATCTTCTTGTTTATCGTCCCGATGAAATTGAACTAATAGCCTGTTTTTTAACATATGACTATGTTGTTGTTCCAAATTCATTCTATAAATTCAAACTTCTTTATGTTTCTGACCCAAGATTAATTATAACTCCAGATAAAAAAGTATTGATGTCTTATTCAAGATATACTTTCAACAATAATAATGAAAATATTGAAGGAAATATAATCATGGATTTGAATAAATCCAATAATGATATATTTCAAGGAGAAACAATATCAATTAGTCCTAAGTCTATAGGAAGACAGAAAAATTGGATGCCTTTTATTCATGAGGAAAAATTATATTTTATAGCGCATGTTTGCCCTCATGTCATATATGAGGTTGATTGGAATGGCGAAAAAGAATCAGCTATTGTTCATATGGTCAATTGGAGACACAATTGGTTTTTGAATGAAGAACTTCGTGGCAATACAAATGCAATAATGTTGGAAGACGGTAATTATCTTTGCACATTTCACACTGCTATGAGGAAAGGATCATGTAGTTTTTATGACAATGGAGCTTATATTTTTGAAGGAAAACCTCCTTTCAAACCTTTAGAATGCGGCCACAGAACTTATTTAAGAGCAGAGGCTGCTAAAGAGAAACATTTTAGAAAATCAGGAATAATTATTTGCACATTTCCAATAAGCATGACTACAAAAGATAATAAATTGATAATAAGTTATGGCGATAATGATTCATGTGTAAAAATTATGGAAACGACAATCGATGAAATGAAAAAAACCATGTCTAAAATTGGATGTTAAATGCTTATGCACTATGTTCACAAAATATCACTGATGATTCACACAGCATCTTATGATGATTTTTTAGAAAGTCAAGGAATTCCTAGTTATTTCACTGCTCTTCTAAAGAATTTAAGTCAACAAACCATCAAAGAGTTTGAACTTGTTTATGTTGATACTTTTTATGAGGACAACAAAGAAAAATTTGATAGTTTACTTCCCGGTCTGAAGTTTATTGTCAAACATGTTCCTGTTCATAAAGATCACAGATACTGGTATGACAAAGGATACACATATATTTCAGCAGCAAAGAACACAGGCATATTACATGCTGATGGTGAAATTTGTGTTACTTGCGATGATGCAGAATTTTTCCCAAGTGATTTTCTAGAGACATATTTGAAACATTACAGAAGAGGATGTTTCATGTTTGGAATGCATCATCGCATGAAAAACATTAAAACAGAAAATGGAATACCAGTTTTTCCAATTACCGGCGAATTTTATATCAATGATCATAGATTCAGCGCAATCCAAGCGCAAATTCATAAACATAAAAATGGTAGTTGGGGATTCGCAGGAACAAGTTTTAATCTCCAAGACGCTTTAACTTTGAATGGATTCAATGAAAGAATGGATGGATGCAAAAGTCTTGAAGATTGTGATTTTGGTAATCGCCTGCAATTATTAGGAAGAGAGTTCGTTCAAGACAAAAATGGAATTTTTTACATCGTTGACCATCCAAGTTACAGCGAAATGAAGCCAACTAATTGGGAAATTGGTTCTGATGGTCAAAAAGAAAATATTCAAATTAAACAGAATAAGAAAAAAATTGATAATCTTATTGCAGTTGAAAATTTTGGAGTATTTAAGTGTTCTACTGAACTCAATGAAATTAGGGCTAATTCTGAACCTATTACAAATAAGCATTTGGAAATTATCAAGAGAGAAACTTTACGCTACAGGAATTTTGATCCTTTGGCTCCAGACAATGCAGAAAAATTTGAAATTTGGAAAAATGTTCCGACATTTGATCTGACACAACAAAGAAAAGAACTTAGAAGTTCTTCTGAATGGAGATGGTGATGGATATCAATAGTTTTTTAGAAACACATCTTCCTACTATTGAGGGATGGTGTGAAAAAGACAAAGCTCTTAAGTTGTATGACATCATAAGAGAAGTCAAACCTGATTTATGTGTAGAAATCGGTGTTTTTGGTGGGTCATCATTGATTCCTCAAGCTTTGGCTCTTAAACATAACAACAAAGGAACAATTGCTGGAATTGATCCATGGAGCAATAATTCTGCGATTGAAGAAATGGAAAACTTTGCCAATAAAAATTGGTGGGGACAAGTTGATCTTCAAGGTGTGTATGATAGATTTTTGAATAAACTGAATATTTATGAAGTTGAGCAATTTTGCAAAATTATAAGAAAAAAATCTAATCAAGCTGTTTCTAGATTTGATGATTCAAGTATTGATGTTTTGCACATTGATGGAAACCATTGTGAAAAGCTTGCTTATGAAGATTCAGTAATGTATTATCCAAAAGTAAAGATTGGTGGTTATATTTTCTTTGATGATATTGGATGGACAGAAAATTCAAAAACCATATCGACAGAAAAGGGTTTGAATTTTTTAATGCAATATTGTGAAAAGATCTGTTTGGTGGGAAAAGATTGCATGGTTTTGAAAAAGGTAAAATAATATCTTGCTTGAAAAGAGTAAATAGGTGACAGGAGGCAATCGTGAAAAAGAATCTTACATCAATTGAAATTCAAGATGATTTGACTAAATTGAACACATTCCTTGAAGATACTAAGCAAAAGTGGGATGTAGAAAATCCACAGCCGAAATCATGGTTTGACAAGAATAAAGTTTATTTGGTTAAAACAACAAAATTTCTTATTTCCTGTACTGATCAATTAATTAATTTAGTTCAGACTTTTGCAGCTGCTGGCCCAAATAAAAAGATTGCTGTTTTAGCTATTTCAACACAAATATTTGATTACATAGTTGCCAAAGCTTTTCCTATTTGGATTTCTCCATTTGTGCCAATGATCAAACAAATAGTTATTACTATTATCATTAGCAATCTTATTGAATTCATTGTTGCTAAATACAAAGAAGGGTCATGGAATATGGAGAAAAAAAATGAGCCAATTGAACCAACAACAACCTGATAAAATTAGTCTTTTACCTTTTATTCGTGAAGATATTGCAAGTGCTCAAGAGGTAAGGCAAAAATCTGGCTGGGAGATTACGGCTTTTAATTTGCCACAAGCTTGGAAAACAAGTCAGGGAGAAGGAGTTGTTGTAGCTGTTCTCGACACTGGCTGCGATATCAATCACGATGATCTTCGTGATAATCTTTTGACTGGAAAAAATTTCCTTAATCCATCTAGTCCTCCGATTGATGGCAATGGTCATGGAACTCATATTGCAGGAACAATTTGTGCTCTTGACAATGAATTTGGAATAGTTGGCGTTGCTCCAAAAGCAAAAGTTATGCCAGTAAAGGTTCTTGACGATCAGGGATCTGGCAATCTTCCAGTAGTGGCAGAAGGGATTCGTTGGTCAGTGGATCAAGGAGTTGACTTTATTGTCATGTCTTTAGGTTCACCAAATCCAACTCCCGTAATTTATGATGCTATTATGTACGCTGCAAGTAAAGGAGTGGTTACTTGGTGCGCTGCTGGAAATGCTGGTAAAACGAGACAAATTTTTTATCCTGCTGCTTATCCAGAATGCATTGGAATAGGCGCAATTGATGAAAGCATGCATAGGGCTAATTTTAGTTGCACTGGTCCTGATTTAGACTTTATGGCTCCGGGAGTCAAGATACTTAGTACCGTTCCTACTAATTGGTATTCTGTTCTTTCCGGTACTTCTATGGCAACGCCTTTTGCTGCTGGAGTGGCTTGCCTTTTGCTTTCACACAAAAGAAAATATAACTTGTCTATAAACCTTAGGAACGCTCAAGATTATATGGACATGCTTAGAAACTATACTATTCCAACTAATGATCCTAAATTCGCTGGTCAAAGGTTTTTAGAAGGATTTGGAATTATCGATCCACGCAAAGTTAATGAATGGTTATCTCAACAACATTCTTAATCTTTTTCTGGAAGTTTAGCTGGAGGCAATTCATAGAAAATATAATCTTGCTCTTGGCTTAGGCTTCCATATCCTTTGCCTTTCTTTTCACCATTTTTACCATCTTTTCCATTTCCTTTTTCGCCACCTTCTCCAGATTTTTCTCCTCTAACACCTTTTCCTTGTGCCATTTGTTTCATAACTTTTGTAAGTTTTTCATGCATATCTTCAGAATATGGAAGTTTATAGACTCTAGGCTGATTGATATTTTTATTTTTTGAGAAAGGGAATATACTATCTTCTTTATTTGATTCTACATCTTCAGTTGCCCAAATAAGAATTGCGCCTTTTTGATTTACATCATTTTTTGATGGTTCTTTAACAAGAGCCCAATGCATTAGAAACTTTTCTGGTAGAGCTTGATCAACAGGCCAGCCAGCAAGTCCGCTAAGTGCAGCCCACATTCCTATGCTGAAATAAAGAGTCAGCGCAACAACAATAGCTTTAGCCCACCAATATCCTCTTCCTAATATAATGAACCAAAGACTAATTGAAATAATAATAATGAATGTTAAAGGAATGCCGATAGAATTTATGTCCATTTTATCCTCATGGTGCTGAAGGAACTTCAAAATTATGTCCATGCTTGCCAATCATTTTTCTCTGAATTGTATTTGATGATTCTATTTGACCATCTTTATTTAATTTGAATCTAATGATTGTTTTTTCTTCTCCTTGTGAATCCAAAGTGATTTGATTTATCATCAGAGTTTTCATTGAAGGATTAATTTTATCTATCTGAACAGTTACAGGGCATGGTCTTTTATCATTCATTTTATAAGCATGTGCGTTGACGCAATATTCACCTGTGTGGAATCCACGAAAAGTAACGATCTCACGATTGTATGGATATTTAACAATTCCTTGTGGAGTTTCAACAGTATCATTTCTGAATCCAAGATCGTCACGATCAAGGTGCATCAATCCTGATTCACGACTTCGGAAAAAGACTAAATTTCCGTTAGGATCTTCAATATACAAATCTATGTCATTATCCATGTCATCAGGCCAACTCATTGTTACTATGAATTCAGCTTTGACTTCAACGCTTGATTTGCTGATGTCTTTATTTTGATTGATCATGGCGAAAGCTAGCACGAAAAGCGCAGCAAATGCCAAAAGCATATTGAAAAGAAGGTCAAGGAATGATGTATTGCAACTATAAAGTTTTTTATTTCTCATCCTGATTCCAATTTTTTATTTGAGGTTCGAGTTTATTGAGTTGTTGACTCATTATGAAAGCTTCCATTTTCAGCAATTGGCCGCACATCAGACCAACTAGTGTGGTGTAAAGTGCTGTGGCCATACTTTTGCCAAGTTCTGAAAGCAATCCTTGTATGGTTTGCTGATTAGAAACATCAAGTTTCTCGAATCCAGATAACATCATGACGAATCCAATAATGGTTCCAAGCATTCCTAGATTTAGGCACAACTCGCTTACGAACCAAATATTTTCTTCTTTTCTTGAAAAATGATCATATTTTTCCTGATCGATTGATTTGATTTTTTCAATACTAAAAATGTATTTTCCGCATTGAATGCTTGTGATGAAAAATATAATTAGAGTTGTTAGGCTCAAATAGCTAGCATCTTTTTCCCACAACAATTTTATAAAACCCAAATAGGCGGCAAATATCGTTGCCACCACTACGAGGGTGAACATGAACCACCATTTAAGGAAAGCTTCAAATTTCATCTGTCACCTTTTTAATTTTGAGTAATCTGATCTTTTCTTTCAGAAAAGCGGCTTTTTCATAATCTTCAACTACAACTGCTTCTTTGATTCTTTTCTCTAAATTGTTTATTTCATCTTCGACATTAATTGATTTTTCTTCAGCGATGAAATTTTTAGGATTTTTGCCAATATGCTTTGTGCCAATCTGACACCTTTCGATCATGAATAAAACATATTTTCTAAAAGTTTCGTAGCATTGATCGCACCCGAATCTTGATTTTTCAAGAAGATCTTCATATGTAGCGCAACATTGATTGCATTTTTTAGAACTGCGGTGTTTAGCAGCAACATTTTCTATAACATCCATTAGTATTTCTAATTTGGATTTAGCTTTTTTGTCAAATTCATAGTAAGCACATTTTTCGCAAACATTTTTTTGTACAGTTTCTGCGCCTTCCGTTTGCGAAATTGAAAAGGACTTGCTATTGGGGCAAGGAATGTTGGTTAGTGGGCAATTTTCCATTATGCTAATCCTTCTTTCCTTCTGCCAAGTGAAGTTCTTTCAACTTACGCCTGATCATCTTCTTTTCGTCTTCAGTTATTTCGCTCTTGAACTCCATTAACATTTTATCAGAAAAAGAAGCAAATTGCGAAGTAAATTTTTTCCTAACTGACAAAAGTTCTTCTGCGTATTTCTTCACATCTTCTTTTTTAGCTATATTTGGATTTTCAGATGCATACTCTTTTTGATCAAATTTTTTCAGTTCCTCTTCCCAAGCCTTCTGCAATTTAACAGATTCTTGGCTCAATTGTTGAGCCAAGACAAACACGAATGTTGATTTGTGAAGAGGAGCAAAATCTTTGAATTTTTTTATTTCTCTTGTTTTTTTATTTGTTACTTCAATTTCATTCCAGTATTCTTCTGTGAAAACTTTAGAACTGAAATTCTTGTAAACATCAATTGCGTCCTTGTAATTTTGATGAGTAGCTCTTGCTTTATCAGGTTCTTGGAAACCAGAAAGAGCAAGCAAGACACAAAGAATGCTTATCATTATAAACCTTTACATTAAAACAGCATTGCCTTTTATCTTCAAAGTAAATCCATCATTTTCAACAGCAGAAGTGTTGGCGGGGACAACTCTTTTAACCCAAACTGGGATTATATCAAGTGATTTCAATTCTTCAATTGCATAGACGCTATCTGAAAATAAAACGCTTGTTGGCGCAATTGTTTCAAAGTCTATAGGATCGGCTTCTCTGTTGATAGGACTACCATCAACGCTTTTTATAAAAGAAGCAACAGGTTCTGATCCAGTATAAGTTAAATTATTCGCATTTTCTGATAAGATTTCATGATATCGATTTGCTGATCCACCAAGAAAATTAATTTCAAAGACTACAGATCCAAGGCTTAGACTTCCAGAAACAGTAACGTCTTCAAGACCACCTATTGCGTTTATAGCAGTTTGGAAATTAGAAGAAAATACTGATACATCTGAATCATAAGAAAATGTAAAGTTATGTGTTGATGTATCGGTATAAGTGAGTGTTAATGTTCCTCCAGTAATACTATCGGAATTACTTATATTGACATATTGTCTGTCATTTTGAGTTAAAAATCCAAGCTGTACATGAACAGTGCCGGGAGTTTCATATGAAATATAAATTGTTGCATTGTAAAGACTATCTGTTAGATTATCGTTCGTAATATAAATACATCTATAATCAGTCGATCCAGAACTAGACTGTGCTGCTGTAACATTATCAAATAGCAAATTATTTGTTACTTGATAAATTGATGGCGTTCCTCCCAATGATAAATTTTGATTGGAGTTTGAAGCTCCACCAGAGTATAAGTATTTTATGTCACTAATGGCGATGGTCATTTAGATCCTCATTTTCATGGCAATTATACCAATGCCTGAAATTATTTAGGTACAATTGGTTATATTTTCAACAGAGTGGTTGATTACATCTTCTTGAATACTTAAAATTAAGTATACTTTTGAAATCCGTCCTCCGTTGACGGGCGGAATGGTGATCAATGCATCGAAAAGAACGCAATAATCGTCGTTCAGAAGATGTTCTCCCTAAAGGGGCGAATAGAAAGAATATTGTTTGGCCTGATTTTCAAAAAAAGGGCAGATTCCTTCAGATTTACAACAAAGGTTTAGAGTTTTCCATTCTTTCTGACAAGTACGAACAGTGTCATCCTTTTGTTTGGTGTAAAGATTTTCTTCATGATGTTGTTCATTCTTCAATTAACAATAAACCTTTTGAAATTTATAGATTTAATTATAATCCAGAAATAAATCCAAGACCTTGTCTTAAGCAGGCAAGAATTTTAATTGCTAATTCTCGTGATTCAAAAATTGAAAAAAAGATACCGGCTTGTCTTGATTTTATCAATCAGATTGAAGACAAGCTAAAGATTCCTCGAACCAAGGTTCGCAAGTGTATAAACCCTACTCCAGAATATGCCAAGAATGGTGTTTATATCTTTCAGGGTCATAAGCGTTGGTTATTTGCCCCTCCAATGCTTTCCCTTTACACTTTATTGATAAGAGTTGGATTCGCACATTTCAAAGGACAGGAATATGGAACTACAATCAAAGGATTGAAACAAGGTTTAATAAAACCATATCAAACGAAAGACTGTCGTTGGATTTTGGAAGTTGAACCTGCTTTACACAAGATTATCAGATTCGGTGACAAAAAAATATTCTACAGGGATATGAAATTAAATTATCCTGCCTCGATGGCTACGGACGTGATGCACAGCCGAATGGGAATAGTTGGCTTTGCAACTGACATGATTGCTAAGAATGCTGGTCAATCAACGATCATGCCTTATTGGCACATCTATAAGTAACCTTTTTTGGAGGCTTGATATGGAATTTACATTTGGAACCGATCCTGAATTCATGATTTCTCGTTGGGAAGATTTGCAAAGTTCAATATCATTACTTCCCAAGAAAGAACAAGCATTAGTTCGTAATGGTAGTAGTTTTTACTACGACAATGTGCTTGCTGAAATTGCAGTAAAACCCGGAAAGACAAAAGAAGAAGTTTGTAATAATATCAAACAAGCACTTCAAAACCTTGCGAAACTTGTTAAACCATCAAGATTTGTGATTCAGGCTTCAGCTAAATATCCTGCAAAACAATTAATTGACAAAGATGCAAAGATTGCAGGTTGCAATCCAGAATGGAATGCTTACACACTTCGCTGTGTTCTTCCTCCAGAAGAGATTATTTCTAAAACACCATTCAGAACAGCAGGTGGTCACATTCATGTTGGTTCTGAAGGTCTTGATGATCCAATTAAGGCTTTTGATGTGATCCGCATGATGGATCTATTCATTGGTATTCCTTCTCTTTTCATGGACACTGATCCAACTAGTAAGGAAAGACGCAAGATCTATGGTCACGCTGGTAGCCATCGTGCTACAGATTATGGATTTGAGTATCGAAGTCTTGGCAATTTCTGGTTTGCCAGTCCTGATCATGTTTCGTTGATTTACGATCTAACCGAATTCGTTCTTCAATTTGTTGCAGATGAAAACCATAAAAAGTTTTGGTCTGTTAATGAAAAACTGTTGCAAAGTAGTGATCCTAGTCGTGCTTACACATGTTCAGGATATGATGTGAAAGCAATATGCAAGGCAATTAACACTTGCGATAAAAAGCAAGCTGAAAAATTCATGCTTTTTATTCACAATTATCTGTCAGATGATCTTGCTAGTAGGATTGAAAAGCTTTCAAATAAAGATCTTCCAGATCCATATGAGTCTTGGGGCATCGTGTAATGATTGAAAATTGCATAATTAGCCACTCCCGAAATGGAATTGACAAGCCAACACATGCAATTTTTTTATTGCATGGAAGGGGAGGAAGCGCCGAAAATATGCTTGGCGTTTTCAATCCACTTGTCGAATTAAATAAACTAATTATTTTTTCAATACAAGCTAAAAATGAGTGGTATCCAATTCCAAATGGAGCCAACGATCAAGACGAAGCTGTTTCTGGTCTTTTTGAAAATCTACCGCAAATTCGTGAATATATTCATAATGCCATAAAAGAAAATAACATACCAGTCCAAAACACTGTACTCATAGGATTTTCAGCAGGAGCAGTGGTTGCCATAGAACTAGCAATTCATTTTCAAGAATCATATGGATTGGTTGTCGCTCATAGCGGAGCTATACTTTGTCCAGAAAATGTTAAAAAATCGACAATATCAACATCATTTATTGTTTTGCATAATCATGATGACGCATGCTTTAGTTGGGGAGAAAGATATATTCCAATGCACAATGCGTTTATTGAAAATGGATATGATGTTATTTTTGTTGAAAGAAGTTTTGGCAATCACATGATATTCAAAAATGATATTGACTATATCAGTCTGATTGTCTCTCAATATCTTTCCTGATTTGACGACAGTCATTTCTTATGTCTATTTTGCGACAATTCCTGCACATCCAAAGAAGACCATATTGCCTAAAAGCTCTGACCTCAAGTATGAGTCTTGTTTTGTGCATAGGATATTTTTTAGAACATGTCTTGCAAATAGTTTTTGTGATTCCTTCACGATCTTTTGGTTTTGGAGGATGTGATTTTTGTTTTTTTGGTCTTAATCTTTTATTTTGAAAATAAAACTTTTGAAGTTCTTCTGGCATTGGAGGAACTGGAAAACAGCTTCCTGTCAACCATTGATACTTACTTCCATCTTTATGTGTGCTTGGAGGAACAACTGATTGATGCAAATTTCCACGAAATTCAATTCCATGAAATACAAATCTAGTTAATTCTGGATCAGGATTTATAAAAAGATTATGTGTTGATTTAGAGCTTCTAAAACTTGGTCTTTTGCATCCATCTATCATTCTTTCCAAAAGATCATTTGCTTCTTCAGAATCACCTTCTACATCAATAATTTTTCCAAGTAAAATACCCATGTTATAATCATTTGTTTGGAAGTATGGCCTCCATTTTTCAACACTCCAATCTTTATTCCAGCCTGCTTTCACAGGACATTTTTCTTTTTGATAAATTGCTATTGGTTTAAGTCCCAATTCAACATATTTATCGAAAAAATCAATTAAGTTCATTTGTATGACTCTTGTAAAGCGACTATTATCTCACGATATGTAAGTCGTTCAATGTTTTTGCCGTGTTTTTGAGCCCAAGATATGAGCTTCAACAACAAGCTGTTAGACTTCTTTACTCTATTGTTTGAAAGGGGAAAAGACAATGAAGACTGTAGCATTGGTCACCGGAGCAACAGGTTTTGTTGGATATCACTTATGCAAGTGGCTATACGAAAACGATTACCATGTTATAGCAAATGGCATCAATGGTGAAAATAAACCTTTATGCCATGATTTACATTTATCACCACTGAATCATTTGCCATTTGACAAGATGCCCAAGATTGATATCTGTTTCCATCAAGCTGCGAACAACGACACTACTGAAAGCAGCTATGAAAAAATGTATGAAACAAATGTCAGCCATTCATCTACACTATTTCGTAAACTTTTGCAAGAAAATAATTGTAAGAATTTCGTCTATGCTTCTAGCTGTTCAATCTATGGAGACAGGCCAATTCCTTTCAATGAAATTGAAACTGAGCCGAAGCCATTAAACCCATATGCAGTTTCAAAGTTGGAGTTTGAAAATTTCGCAAAGGATTTCGCAGCACTAAATGGAGTTAAAACAATTGGACTGCGATATACGAATGTTTATGGTCCTTTTGAATGTCATAAAGGCAAAAGGGCCAGCATGATAAGTCAGTTATTATCGAAAATTGAACAAGGAGAAAATCCTATTCTTTTCAAGAATGGCGAACAAATGCGTGATTGGATTTATGTTGCAGATGTAGTAAAAGCAAATGTTCTTGCGAGCAAGGCCAATGCACAAGGCATATACAATGTTGGATACAGTATACCATATTCATTTAATTCATTGGTCAGAATGATATGTGAAAAGTTAAACAAAAAAGTTGAAATTCAGTATGTTGATTGTCCATTCTTAGACAAATATCAGTCTTGCACTTCCGTAGACATATCTAGATCCAGAATAGATTTAGGATTTATGCCTAGATGGTCAATAAGAGAAGTATTGCCAGAAATGATTCAACAAAAAAACCGCTCCTAGAGGAACGGTTTTTTGAAAATTATTTTGATCTACGATAGTTAACTTATTCTTTTCTTATTGCCTGATAAAGATTGTCTGTATCAACAGCTTTGAAGAGTGATTCGCATCCACTGCTAAATTTAGTTGATGGATCTCCTTCTCCAATCATGCCATTAACGCTCTTCCACCAATTTGTTTCTTCCTTGGTGACTTTTTCATTTTTACTATGATTTTTCTTGCCTGATTTTAAGTTGCGAAGTTTTTCAAAATCATGATGTGTGATCTTGCCATCTGACTTGCCTTTTGGGCCTGAAACATCCAACTTCTTTTGGCCACCCTTAAGCATTTTCTTCATCTTATTCATTTTGCCAGATCCTTCTTCATCTCCTCCTCCGCAACCCATCTTCTTTTTGTTATACATCATTTTCTTGCTATACATCATTTTCTTTTTGTTCTTCTTTTTGCCATAATGACGAGATTCTGTTTGCTCTTCGCCTTCATCGTCATGGTCAAAACTTCTTTCGCCATCTTCGTCTTCGTCGCCATGGTGCATGTGCATTTTTTTATCTTCGTCTTCATCACCGTATTCGTCTTCGTCTTCATCACCATCTTCGTCTTCGTCTTCATCACCATCTTCGTCTTCGTCTTCATCACCATCTTCGTCTTCGTCGCCATGGTGCATGTGCATTTCGCCATCTTCGTCTTCATCACCGTATTCATCTTCGTCTTCGTCTTCGTCTTCGTCTTCATCGCCATGGTGAAGGCGCATTTCTCCATCTTCGTCTTCGTCTTCATCTTCATCGCCATGGTGAAGGCGCATTTCTCCATCTTCATCGCCATCTTCATCTTCATCGCCACGGTGAAGGCGCATTTCGCCATCTTCGTCTTCGTCTTGATATTCTTGGCGAGGCATATCTTCATCTTCTTCCATTTCTGAGAAGATTTTTTGACCAGCCTTGATAATCTGTTCATTCTCACACATGCTACATTTTTGTTTGGCCATCTTGTGCATTATTTGACCACATTTGGAACAAACTGAAAGATCTTTTTTCTTCTTACCTTTTCTGCTCTTATGAGGCTTATGATCTTTTTCTTCAACATCGACATCAACATCTGGCTCATCTTTTTTCTCTGCTGGTTCAACGAGATCAGAATCGCCTTTCATCTTCTTTTTCTTCTTTTTCTGCATAGCACCTGATTCGTCAAAACCGAACTGTGACTGGATGCCAAGATTAGAATGCCTGCCCAAACCAAGATTGAAGCTTGGAAGAATAGATTCATTCATAATCTTCCAGTTTTTATAAGATAGCATGTTGTTCCTTTTGAAAGATTAAACACAACTGATGAAACTATATATGTGGAACATTTGCTTTTTTAATTAGGATTAATCATGGTAAAATTACTGAATTTCACAGTAATTCTATGTGGCTTCCTAATCATTTTTTCATTATATCTGAAAAAAACAAATAAATTCCAAGATATTCCTTTAGAAGAACCAATAATCGAACAAGAATATAGAAAAAAACTACCATTAGTCGATAAAATCAATGAAAAGAACAGAAAGATAGATTCGGTTGTTGTTCATTCAATGCCTGTAAAAGTGAAAAGCAATGGTTTTTCTTTTAGGTTAAGTGGTGATCTGGCTCATAAAAAAGATAAATTCTTCCGTTTTATAGTTACAAGTAAGATAACTGGAAGAGAAATGGACCTTGGATCAAACCAAAATATTTTCTGGTTTTGGTCAAAGAGAGTGAATCCTCCTTCACTATATTTTGCTAAACATGAGGATCTTTATAAAACCAACTTAAAAACACCTCTGAATCCTGCTTGGATGATAGAATCATTGAATGTTGGCGCAATAGATCAAAGTAAAATTTATGCCTCAAAAGAAGACGATGTATACCTTTATCTTTACGAGAAAAGAATAACAGCAAGTGGAGAAGATTGTGTTTTTATGACAGTTATCAACAAAAAATCCGAAGAAGTTCAGTCTAGAAAACTTATGGATATGAATTCAAATGTTATTGTCAGCACAATATACAAAGATAATATTATTTTCATTGACTGGAAAGATGAAAACGCAAGCATGGAATGGGATGTAAAAGGCAAACAAATCAATGTTCATCTGCCTGATTCATTATGGAATTTACCAGAATATAAAAACAAAGTTAATATAGGCGAATAGTTACTTTCCCAGTGATTTCTTGATCGCATCTCTACGCAAAGCCTGAACTTTTCTTTTTTCGGCGTTAATTCCGCCAGCATTTATGGGAGCCTGAGGAGTAAGAGATTGATTCCTAACCTCAGTTGGATTTCTGGCTGATGCAATTCCACCAGTCACAGACCTAGCTGATATAACTGGTCTAATAACAGGATTTCTTCCTCTAGAAGTATTGCCTTTGCCGCAACCACAAGCCATTTTTCCTCCATTTGTTGCTTACTGTTTTTCTTGTAAGCGAACTTTTGATATTTTTGACTTTCTCATATGAACAGCATTAATCAGTGCAGCCAATTCCGTTTGGCTCTTAGTTAAAGTCTGAGGCGGCTTTACAAGATCACTAGACATGCGATTCCCGCCACAACCGCAACCAGTGTTTTGTTGTGATTCCATACTCTATTTATGCATGTATACAGAAAAAGAAACTGAAGAACTTATAAGCCAAGCACTGGAAAAGGCTTATCAAAAATTCCATGAGAAAAAATTTGAGATTGTTTCTGTTTTAACAGAACAAATATTAAAGATTAGTCCTAAGAATTGCAATGCATTTCAACTTCTTGGACTTTCATATAGCCAACTTGGAAGGCATGAAGATTCTTTAATAATACTTAAAAAGTGTTTAGAATATTATCCAGAAAATTCTGAAACAATAAACGATTTGGCTTTAGCGTATTCAAACAAGGGTGATTACGATGAAGCAATAAAACTTTTGAACAAGGCAATTGAGATTAATCCCGACACGAGTTGCTTTCATAGCAATCTTGGATTGCAATATCGACATAAACTAAACCATGAAGAAGCACTTTCTTGTTTTCAAAAGGCATTGGAAATTAAAAGGGAAGCAACAACACTTGCGATGATTGGTGGATGTTATGGTGAATTGAAAAATATGGATGAAGCAGAAAAATATATCCTTCAAGCAATTGAGATGAAGCCAGATTTCGCCGCAGCCCATGTTGATCTTGCTTCAGTACTAAAACTTAAAGGAAAATGGCACGAAGGATTTATCGAATATGAATGGCGATATGATGTTTATGATCAACTGAAAGTATGGAAAAAAATATATAACCCTGAGAAAAAATGGCATGGTCAAGACATAAAAGACAAAAGGATTTTAGTTCACACAGAACAAGGACATGGTGATGCAATTCATTTCGTAAGATATTTACAAAAGTTAAGGGAAATGAATACTTATGTAATTTTACATTGCTCTGAAATCCTAAAGCCTATTTTCACTGAACTAGCTGATGAAATTTTTACCAAAGACCCAAATTTAATTTCTTCTTGGGAAGATCAGAAAAGCGATGTGCCTTTGCATGATTATCATTGTTCTGTAATGAGTCTTCCCAATTTATTGCATTCAATAGTCACATATAGATCTTACATTAATCATCCCGATTCTTTTGATTTAAGTGAATACAAACAATTTAATAAAATTGGAATTGTTTGGGCAGGCAATCCTCAACATCCAAACGATAAAGAAAGAAGTTGTAAACTTAGTAATTTCAAAGAAATAGCTAAAATTGAGAATGTTAAGCTTTTCAGTCTTATGAAAGACACAAGGCCCAGAGCTTATTCTCATGATGGCAAGATAATCGACTTGACTGAAGGATGCGAAGAAATGGGAGTTGTTGATTTGTCAAGTCACATCAATGATTTTGGAGACACAGCTTCGATTATAAATTCACTTGATTTGATAATTGGAGTTGATACCGCAGTTATGCATCTTGCTGCCTCTATGGGCAAAACATGTGTTCTATTGTTGCCATGGAATCCAGATTGGCGTTGGGAAATCGATGGTGAATTTAGTATTTGGTATGGATCAATGCATCTTTTGAGGCAAAAAGAAAAAAGTGAATGGGACTCAGTCTTTGCTGAAGCTAAAGATATTGTGGAAAAATATTTTAATTAAAAAAGGGCATGTCAATCGACATGCCCTTCAGAAGAATTTACTTCTATTTTAATCAGCGACTGTTTGTTGGACGAGAAACAGTGGTTGAACTCTGTGTCTGTGTTGGAATTGCAGCAACAGATGACTTCTTTGCAGCCTTCTTTGCGGCTGTGGTCTTTGTCGCAGTTGTCTTTGCTGCGACCTTAGGCTTTGCAGCCTTAGCTTCTTCACCGAAGTTTACATCGGCAAAGCCATAAGTCTTGGCGAAGTTGCGAGCAGCGCCAACGACCGCAGAGCGGGTTGGGAACTGGGTGCTGTCATCAGACTTGCGAACAAGCTTAAAAGGACGGCCACCACACATGCTAACGGTTCCTTCGTAGATTTCACCAGTTGTGATCTTACGAGTGGTAATGCGGACAGGTAGAGTATTGCTCATTGTGAAACTTGACCTTTCATTCGTCTTATTCCGTCAAAAATTGACGGATTATTAAAGTTATCCCGTCAACGGTAGACGGATTACTAAAAATTCTATAATTGTCATAGTGTGAAGTCAAGAATATTTTCTACATTACTTCTTAATTTAACTAAAATTTTTCATTTTTTCTAAATTACTTCCTCATTTTTTGAAACGAAGAATAAATAAATTAAATAACTCTTTTGATGATGAGTTAAACAAGTTTTGGCTTGCATCTATAATTTGTGGCTTCATATGTGATAAATTTCACAAATTGCATACATATTAACATGTGAGTCAATTCATGTAAATTATGAAGCGAGGAAATTTATGAATACATTTGTAAAATGGGCTGAAAAAACCAAGAAAGAACTTCCTGTTTATCAGCAAGAAGAAGCTGGATCACAGAGAAGAGCAGGAATCGCATATTGGGCCTATCCTGACGCTTATGTTCGCAACCAATATCCAGACGCATATTTCACTCCTTACGCTGCTGATGCACTATTTAAGTTGGGTTATGGTAAGGGCGGACCAAAGGCAGGAAAATAATAATGAAAAGCTTTATTCAATGGGCTGGTGACAATAAGGCAGAATTACCAGTTTACAAACAAGATGAAGGCGGCAGTATCGCAAGGAACGGTATTGCTCATTGGGCTTATCCTGATGGATATATAAGAAGTCATTATCCTGACGCATACTTTATGAGTCGTGCTGCTGATGCACTATGGAAGATGTCACCCGGACCTCCTATTACAAAGCACAAGCATCATGTTAGCCATAAAACTCCACCTGATTATGCACTTGGGACTAATGGCGAACTAGAGTACGAAAAGGAAAGAGACTACGATACAGATTGAAAAATGAATTTTTCTAGTTCAAGTCGATATCAACAAAGACTTGAACTAGAAATTTTTATATCATTTCGCTTTTTTCACTCTCTTTTTTTGATCTTCATCGTTTATGCTTTGAACATCATTGGGAACCATTTGTGGAACTCTTTCCCAATAAGCCCATTGATCATCGTTCTGAGGATTTTGGAAAACCATTCCTTTTTTCCAATACTTATTGAGAAGTTCTTCAACTCGTTCTTTTGAAAGTCCTGACTCCTTAGCAATTGCAGCCACACTTCGCCATTGCCATTTAGGATTACGACCAAGAGCAATAAAAAACTCTTGTTCTTCATCACCAGCTTTGCATCCTTGTGGATAGACATCAGGCCATTTTGGAAGTTTTTTCATAATTACCTCTAAAAACTATATTACCAACATACTATAATATCAAGAAGTCTGGATAAATTCCAAATTTTTTGAAGCAAGAACAAGCGAGGTAGAAATGAAATATGCACCAAGAGCCAATCGACATGAACGCCGTCAAATGCACGCTGAAAAACTAGCTAGCGATCTTGGCGGATCAGGTCTTTATATATATGAAAATAACACGGACGGCGACCTGAAGCTGCCCAAGTCAACACCAACAGGTGTTAGGTCTATAGGACCAAGAAAACGCTTTCAGGGAGATAGTTATTTTATGAGTTTGGTAGGATCGCCAATGAACCTTCTTCGCTTGATTGAAGAAATTACACCAAAAAAGACTACTCAAGAAATTGCTGACGAAATCGCTCATAAAAAGGAGGATAAAACAATGGCAGAACACAAATTGATTCTCGATCAACCAGATACTATCACCAACAAGGGCAAAATTGAACATGTTGTTTCAAACGACAGCCCAGTTCAACCTCTAAATGATTCTTCTGGCGCAAAACCTCATGGAGATGTTCTTCTTAACGAGAACCCTCTTGATGGCGTTGCTATTATCAAGAACTGATAATTAACTACCAAAAATAAAAATAGCTCTGCCATAAGCAGGGCTATTTTTATGAAAACTCAATATCCTCTTTGCTTAATCCATTCACCAAATGATTTAATTTGAGGTAATCTTTTATTTATTTTGTTCTTAAAATAAAACCAATTTAACTTAAATCTTGGATGCAAACTCATCTTTTCCACTTCATCAAGATTAGCCCAACTATAATCGCTATGTTCATCTGATAAAGTCACGTCAAAAGGCTTATCGATTGCGTAAAAGAATGTATGAAAATGATGACGACCATCAGCATCATCGTAATGACCGAATCGATAACCCGTAAAATTACCACACTCTTCTCTTGCTTCCCTTTGAGCAGCATCAATTATATTTTCGCCATTCTCAACTTTTCCTCCGGGTATGCTCCACTTGCCAAAATGGTCACCCTTCTCTGCTCTTTTGAGCAGAAGTATTTTTTTCCCATCAGTAAAGATGATACCAGCGCCTGCCTTGCCCCAATATTTTTTCCCATCTTTGCCAATGTGATGATACTGCTCATACAAATTCATCGCTTAGGGCCTCTCTTCAAAGCAACAGGCTTAAGCTTTTCCCGATGTTTATCAGGTTGGTCTTTTAAGTGATGCATAGTGTTGATTACTTCTTTACTAATTTCCGATGCAGATTTACCAGTACACCTCTCAGACTTCGATATGCTTATCGTGTTTCTATCACGATTGTAATTACCTTTACTCAAAACAAAACACTTATGGTCAGGATGCCATGTGACACATCCAGCCCACTCTCCATCATCCCAATTTCTCGATGAAACCAAAAGCCTCAAAGGCTTTTGTGTGTAAACATGCTTGGTGTGATAACCAGCATTTTTAAGAGCAGCACTAATATATCCCAAACAAATCTTCGCAAAACCCTCAAGAACCTCATCTGCATTAGTTCTGTAATTAACCTCAACCGAATATCTCGAAAGTTCAGCCGCCTCAATCAAATTTTCTTTCCTATATTCCTTAACAGTTTTCATATTTCCACGCAAAACTGATCCAAAATATTGGATGCATTCATCAAGGAACTCTTTTTTGCTTACAATTTGAAGCTGGGTTCCTTCCAGATCTTGTTCTTTTCGCCAATCATCAAATTTTTTCATGTGATCCTCATGCTTATATATTGCATGATACATCTTAATTTCTCCAACTGGCTACAAATCGAAGAACAGTCAACTGTAGGCACTGAATTAGTTAATGCTTCACAGGTTCTTGCAAAATATGCAAAGATAAAAGATAGCATTGAACTTGTCAGAATGTATGACCAAAAATTAGATCCAGATCATAAACTTTTATACAATATATCAACAATTGCAGATCTGCACTCAGGTAAAGCATTTGGTATGTTCATTAACACGGAAAACTCAAATGTCATTGGGCAAGATGTAATGGATCAAATCAGGAAAATTTATCCGAACGACCCATTAATTGATAAGAAAGTCCAAAAACTTTCAAGGAAACAAATATTGGATCACCTTCCAGATGAAGCAAAAAAAACAATCAACCCCAAAAAAATCATTGCATCATCAATAATAAGAATCGATGTTGATGATCACATCAAGAAATATGGAGACAGTCCTGCTGCAATAATAGAAATTGCTAGCACGATAGCTCACGAAGCAACACATGTAATCGAATATCGTGACAAAGGTGAAACATTTGATGGACCCGGAACTATGGTTCAACAAGCAGAATCATCATTCAAAGCATGGGTAAAGCAAAATTGGAATATGCTCTCTCAAAGATTTGGATTCAGCGGACCATATCCCTTTTCCTAGTTTACAAAAAAACATGTTCAACATATAATCACTACCATCAAGGAGAATGATTATGAAGAACAAAGGTTTTGAAGCTTGGAAAGCTCGTCTCGACTGGTTCAAAAGCGAATACCCATTTGGACCAATTCAACGATTTACAAATGAAGATGGACGATTGCATCGTGACAATGGACCAGCACTCATTAGCCCAACCCGAATCACATACTACCAAAACGGCAGAAAACATGGAATCGATGCCGATAAATTTGGTTCAATCAACTTTTATTACGAAAACATCAGGATTCCACCTCATTTTTACCACAAGCCAGAAAATTTAACCATTGATGAGGTTTTCTCTCACAGCAACGCCGAAGTTCGGTATGTGGGAATGAAAATAATTGGTTTTGATAAGGTCATGGAAGACTCAAGAACCAAAATCATTGATCGGTGCAATGACACAGGAATGGTTCTTTTCCAAATCGATGGTATTTTCGATGAACCAGTAAGCTATCTAAAAGTCATAAACAGCACTCAAGAACCAGATGGTAGCTATAAAAACTACTACCTTTGCGTTCCACCTGAAGCAAAAAAATGCAAAGAAGCTGTTGCATGGACATTCGGAATGAATGCAGATGAATACCAACCAGCACAAGAAACTTAAGATATTTGAATACATATCGCAAGGAGTATTATGAAAAAATTAAACGAAATGCAATATTTGGCTGGCGTAATCAATCAAGATCATTATTATGATGCGGGTCATGATAAGAATTCAATTAAAAAAATGACCCGTAGAATCAATAGAATTATTGAAAATATCAACGAAGCATTAGAAGATGCAAAAAAATCAGCAGAATCAGAAGAATCAGAAAAAAATGCTGATGTTTCAAAGGAAAAATCTTCCGCTGTAGGATTTTTCAACCATCTAAGAAACGAAATTAAAGAAGATGAAATCGCCAGAATGTCACCAGCACAAATCGCCCAAAAAGGCGAAAAAGCTAAAAGCAAAATAGCAGAATTCAAACGACAATTTGAAGCAAAATATCCAGAAGCCGCCTCTAAACTGAAAAAAGAAGCACAAAGTGATGCTCAGTCATTAAGAGGAGAACTACCTCCCACAACAGAAAGCATTATGGGAATGCTGGGCAAAGGCGCAGCTATGATCGGAGGAGCATTATTCTGGGCTGCATGGAAAGCAATTAAATTCATCTTGCTTCAAATATTAAAGGTAGTCATAAAAATTGCCAAAAACATCTTCACAACCCACGGCAAAGGCGTACTTCCTTTTGTCACAATATGTGGAGCAATCATATTCCCTTGGCTAGGATTTGTTCAAGATCCTATTTTTCTCATCCCTGCTGGCATTTACTATATGGTCATAACAATTGGCGCTCTACTAAAAATCGGCGAACACGAGTAAAGATTTTTATTTACAACACGACGAAATCCGCATATACTAAAAATGCGACGATGAAACCAAAAGGAGAAATCCATGCAGGCAAGACAAGGTGACATTTTCTTCAAGTCTGTCAAGGATATCCCATCCAAGACTAAACCACACAAAACCAATATCCTCGCCTATGGCGAGGTTACTGGTCATAGCCACAAAATTTCATCTCCATCAATCAGTGAGATGGAATCTGTAGTAGACGAAAAGGGCGACATCTATGTCCGCTCACTAAAATGTGACGTTACTATCACTCACGATGAACATAATTCCATAACACTCCCAATGGGGGAATGGATCTGTGTTTCTCGCCAAAAGGAATATGATCCCCTTTCGGCAAATCGTGAACGTCAAGTGGCCGATTAATCAATAGCTATCACCATAAAGGAAGGATCTATCATGGCTGTTAAGCGAAGCTTTGCCCGTGTATCACCAGAAAAGTCAACTGGCAGCAATATGGCTGCAATTATGCAAGAGTACATTGGACAGCCTGTGGCTATCCTCTGCGCTCGTTTTAATTATCGGGGAATCCTGAGTAAGGTAACAGACGATTGTGTCATCCTAGCCCAAGCTAGGGCCGTAGAAAGCAGCGGCGCTAGCAATAGCGAAAAACCTAACTCAGAAGATCCAATCGGAAGCTCAGTTATTATCAGCTTAAATGCTGTGGAACTGATTTATCAGCCGGAATGGTGTCGGTTTGAAATGGATAATTAATGCATCAAATAGGCTGTTAAACAAAAAATCATTCACCACTCGCAATAAAATGTGAGTGGTTTTTTTGTTGATTTAATCTATAATTAAAAGTGATGAATTCAGTTGCTATTTCTAATTGTTGGTTTATGCAATGCAATATCTGTCAAAACATTTCTTTCTGTTGGGAGCTAAATTGGAATGTTTCGATGATTGGCAAAGATGATTGGAAAAGAAATAGTTTTATGAGTAGTTGTTTCAAAGGCGATAAATGTTATTTCAAATAATCATGAAAAAGAAATATTTCAATAAAAATTGGCCAAACACTTGGTGTCATAGCAGATCGTTTTCTTTTGATTCTAATTTATCTTCTGTTACATTGGTTCGATACTCAGGAAACTTTAAGTGGGATGATGTTAGGAGCAGTGATTGGAGCATGCTTCGATCTAGTTCAGAGTGCTGGAAGAGTCATTAACTTCCCACCATAATTTGTTTATATCAGTATTCTCACGTTTTTTCCAAGGTTTTTCAAGAGTGTAATGGATGACACAAATTTCATTCCTTAGTTCTTTCCATTTAATTGGAGCTACATCAAAAACTCTTCGTGTGAAATTATAGATTGGTTTTAGTCTATGCCATTTTTTGGAAAAATAATGGTTTAGAAGACCTTGATCAGATGGATCTTCTGGTGTTTCGACAGTATCTTTCATTACAAGAAGTTCTTCAAATTTTTTCTTATCAGGTCTGAGTATCATTACCCCAGAATTAAAATAATCACCTCTCCACCCTGCTCTAATTGGCTTTCCTGTTTTTGCATCTAAAATAGTTTGAAAACTTGATCCTGCTGCAAAATCTGCTTCTATTTCAAAAAGATGATCAATATTTTTAATTACCAAAACGTCTGCATCAAAATAAATTATTTTATCAAAATCTTGATTCCACAGATGGATTTTATTGTAACAATTATTGGCAAAGTTTGGATTTTCTCTATAAGGTTGTGGCTTACAGGTTTTTGATCCAAGATATTCTGTGTCAATTATTGTGCAGCCAACAGACTGAAGCTTTTTTTTATTTTCTTCAGTAATGTTAATGCTGATTACATGAAATGGATATTGTGTGATTTTTTGCAATGACTTTGCAAGACAATATACTCCGGGAGTAAAGTCATCACTCGCAACAGTAAAATATGCAAATTTAGGCATACTACATTATAGTAAAATGCTATAATGTAGTCAATTCACCAAAAATATTACATCATTTTTATGGGCAATAAATCTTCGTAGCGGTTTAATACAATTCAAATTAATCGCTTTTGTTTTATTGATTAATTTCAACTCCTTTATTTTTTAACCATTTCAGAAATTCATTTTTATTGTAAGACTTATTTTTTTTGCTATTTTCCTTAGCACACAAAGGCTGTAAATTTTCTATACAGTTAATTAATTTAATATCTTTTATTCCATGTTCAATAAATGCAGCTATAGGGAAAATATGATCAACATGCCATTTCTTATTACATACTTTTGGCCAATTAGGATGAGACTCTATGTGTTGCTTAAATTGCTCACTAGTGTAACCTAACATTTCATAAGAATGATCAATCTTAGACTCTTTAGTATATTTCAATACAGCATATATCATGCTGTAACACTTTTTCTTAAAACTCAATTCTTCTTTATATTCTTCTCTGTCTTTTCTAAAACAAGAAGAATTTTCTCCTGTATTTTTCAAATAACCACATTCTTTACAATGTGTTTTTAGAAATTTCATTTGACTTAGAACACAATAAGATATTTTGCCACATTTACATTTATATTTTATTTTTTGTTTCGGACTTGTATATGCTTCTTCTAAAAGCTCACATTGGTTATCTGCAAAAATTTTGCGAATTTCATCAATGCTTGTTTTAACGCCACGCTTACACTTTGAACACCTACAACCGTTACGAAAATGATCTATTCTTATTTTAGAAATATTTCCACACTCACACCTATAAAGCATGGGTGTTTGGCATCCTTTGTAACCTTCTAAAAGTTCGCATCCACCATCTTGAAAAATCTTTTTTGCTTGTTCGTCTGTCATTTTCATTCGACCAACGAAACCTTTAGATTTTCCTACTTGTTCATATTGACAATCACTACATTTTCTTCCGTCTTTGACTGCCGATAAAGAAAGTTCTGTTACTTTTCCACAAACGCATTTTGCTGGTAATGGCTTCCATGTTGCACCATATCCAGACAACCATTCATCTGCTAAGCAGACATAACCATGTTGCTCAAAAATCTTCTTAACATCTTCAATTGTGTGGCTCATAATCCTACTCCTTATCATATATAAGTAAAGTAGGAAATAATTCACCAAAAATATTACATCATTTTTATGGGCAATAAATCTCCGTAGCGGTTTAATAGAGAATCTTGCCAATCCTTTTTGTCTTGAATTCCTTCGGCGAGTATAGCTGCTCCATCTAGTTGTACTCCGCCACCGGGACCGGGTGGATTTCCGATTCTTGAGCGTATTCTTCCAAGAATAATTTTAGCAAAAGCGAGAGCTCCTTCTTGCATTGCTTGGGTTACGATTTGGAAGTCTGGTTTTCTTTGGAGGTATCTAACAACGACTGGGTATGTTCGATAAGGTACTGGATAGAGTTTAATGTGTCTATAACCGCCGAGGTATTCCCATCCTCCTTGTTGTCCAGATATACGGTTGTACATATCTTCGTATTGTTTATAGAGAACCCAATCGCTCATTTTCCCCCATACTGGTTGTTGTGGGTTGATTCCCCCTGCGATTGAGCCATAAGCTCCTGCTCCCATGTATTCGAGAGGTATTACTCCTCCGAGGTCTGATGCTGAGAATGCGTAGTTTGCAGTTTCTTTATATGAAATTTGGCGAACGAATCCGACATCGGGAGGAAGTTCGTAGACGCTTTGTCCGGGTGATGTATAAAATGAATAGTATTGGAAGTACTCTGCTGGGGCATAATCTTCAAATATTTGCAAAGAAAAATCTATACTATTTTCAAGTTGTTGGTCATCTAATTCAAGTGGTAGTACAGGTGCTCCGAGCATTGTTAGAACATAATCTTTGATTTGTTCACGAACTTTTTCACGATTTTTGCGTGGTCCGATATTATAAATAGGGTCTGTTGGTCCTAGTCCTCCACAACTTCCTCCACCATTTCCGCAACCACTTTTACATGACAATGAATTGTATTGATCTTGAGTTGGTCTTGGGATATAAATTGTGTTGCTCATATACTTGCTGCCTTGCTTGAAAAAATGAATGATTCTTTTGTTATATAGAATAAGTAGAACTGGAATTGTTAAAAGGATTGATATGTTGAAATCATTCAAAGAATATATTTTTAAGACAACTGTATTGGGTCAACGTGGTGAATTTTTTGATTTTCGTTTAGATGAGATGGCCAAAGAACGCCAAGTTGTAAGAAAATCTGTGCAGTTCGACAAAGATGATATCGAATTTTTGAAACAATTTAATTATAATCTTTGGGGTCAGGCTCTTCATCAGCGTTATGAAATGCTTTTTAATCAAATTGAAAAATTGCATAATATTAAGACAACGAGAGAATTTCCCAATCTTGTAACTGCAATCAAAAATTTCTTGAAAGAAAGGTCAGAGGATACTGCAAGAAGAATAATGGAAATTCCTGAACCCTTTGGGATGACCGCAGACGAAATAGAAACGATTAATACTTCTTCACCTCCTCGTTTAACTCGTAGCTTGACTGATAGACAATTGAATGATTTAGCAGAAAAATATGCTAATGATCATTTTCACTCGAAGAATGAAGATAATGCACAACTTGTTGATGATCCTAATTCAGTAGATTTTATTTTCAAAAATATTATTTATATACCAAGAGAAAATGGTGAGCCTCCTCGAAAGCTTGGAGGTAAACAAAGCAATAGAGATCTTGTTGTTAGGGCTCATCCTTATTTAAGAAGACTTTATCATAAGCTTGAAAGAACAAAAGGTGAAGCACATCTGCGTGGATCTGGACTTCAAGGAGAAGTTGGTAAATATGGTTTTGAATTAAGAGATCCTGTAAGAGGAACTCAAGGACAGCCCAATGTGGTAAGAGGAATGCAATTTCCAACAGAAGATCAAGTAGATCGTGCTGTAAAAAGGTATATGGAATTAAATGCTCATCGTATTTTAGGAGATTTTGAGACTGATCCTAGTATCCAGTGGATGGATACTGGTTATAAAGATTCATTTGAGAGGGACAGGAAAGTTAAAAAGTATAAAGAAATAGTCAAACAAGAACACAGGCTTATGCGTGGAGAAGCAACAGATATTAAAGAAGATGAAATAGAAAGAGAAGCGATAAAGAGACTTGTTGCTGACTTCAAAAATGGAAAAGTAGAAATAAAAAGTCCTCCATATCCACCTACTTATCCAAAAGGTATTGATGCGACTGTAGAAACAAGAAGAGTCAAGGGTGAGAACAGAGAAGATATTATTGGTCCTCCTCTTTTCCTTCCTTTCAAAAAAGAAGGTGGAAAATGGGTTCCTCTTGTCAAGAAATCTCATTTTTATAAGGAAATTGAACCCGGAGAAACACATAGTTCAGATTTAATTGTTGGTCATAAAAAAGATTTCATCAAAGTAGACAATGAAAATATAGATCCATCTGGTAAGAAAATATCTAAGGATGGAGGTTTATTCCTCAATCACAATACACCAAAAAAGATGATGCTTATCAAGGGGACCCCTGAATACGAAAGGGCTTTTGAAGTTATCATGTCAAATCAACCTATGGCAAGCTATAGTGTGAGAAATGGGGATGCCTCTGCTTCTATTGACAATAATGGTAGTATGCATTATTACATACTAAAAGGAGTTGTTAATTGCATCAACAATCTTAATTGTGGTCACAAAACTGATCATGAGAAGTTTTTGATGGTTCAAAATGTTCCTCTTATTTATAATTTTGCATTAAAGTATATTGAAAGTAATTTTGACAATGATTTATTTTTTGTGCCAGATAGCAATGAGTACAGACAGGGGAGAAAATTAAATGCAGCAATTGTAAAAATGGCACATACTGCAACAAACTTGCTTTCCCAGAAAAGTTGGACTGGTGGAGGTGGATCACGAAGAAGAAGGGCTCAAACTGATGATACAAGGCAGCAGAGAGAAGAGAAGCCTTTGTTCAGCACTAGAATACAACATACTGGTGATTACAATTATTTTGCTTATAATCCAGAAAACATGTCAAACTATTTGAAAGACTTAGCCCAATTGGAATCGGAAGCTCAAGAAGCTGAAAATAAAGCTCAAGCTGCCAAAAATAAGAGAGATGATACCAACATCAGTAAAGAAGAGCTTGGCAACCTTATCATGAACATGTCTTACAGTTCAACTGCTGTTATTGAAAACCTTACAATGATGCTTGCTAGTTTTTATAGAAGTGCAAACAGACTAACCTCTAAAGTAGCGCAAGAAAATGCAGAATCACAAATTAAATCTTGGAAAGAAGAAGGTTATGATCTGAAAAGAATGATTAGTGCTTTCAAAGAACTTCCAGTAGTAAAGTCTGCGATAGAAAAAACAAAATTAGTTCCTCCAACAGGAGGTATTGCTAGAAGATCGAATGTAATGATTCAAAGACAAATAAATGATGCTATGGAAGAACTTCAAAACGGAAAATCAACAATGCCTGAAGCTGCAATTCGTGGTAAGTTTTTACCTCAGGGATCGGAAAAATTCAGTGCATATGTTATTGAAATTGGAAAAGATTTAGCAACTGATCCTCAATTTCAAGATGATCCTGAAGGTTTGGAAGAAGTTTTGGTTGCTGTTCAGAATGCATTGACTAAAAATATAGAAGGAGTTTCTCCTACTTCTCCTATTGCTCCTACTGCTTCTGCAATTCCTACTGCTACTTCTGTTACTCCTCAATCAGAAATCAATAGAATAAGGAAGTTACCTTCTGATAAAGTCAATTATATGAAATTGATGAGAGCAGAAAGAACTCCTGAAAACTTGTTTAATATTGTATTCGATCCAAAATTTGTAAATGCATCGGAACCAGTTCTCAATGCTGTTAAGAGTCGAATAAATGTTATAAAGGATAAGTTTAGAAAAGAAGACTATGATATTATGATGGCTAAGATTGAAGAATTGATTAAAATAAAAAGGGAAGAGGATTGATGGCAAATTGGATGGACATGATGGTCAACCCAAAGATTCATCATGTTAAGAAAACGATGTTTGAGGTTTTGAAAGAGAGATACGCTCAGAACGAGAATATTATTGAGCGTATAGGTGTTGCGATGGCGACAGAAGGTGATCTAAAGGCCTTTTTTAGTCTTGTGACAGACATATATGAATTAGCTTATATGAAGGCTGTTGCTGATCATCATGAGCAGTTAAGTAAGCTTGGTTTGGCTGTGAATATAGTTGCTGATAAAAAATCAAGAGTCGAATGATGGTTGATAATCTGAAGTTATGCAGTAGAGAATAAAGCCATCTGCTTTAGGTTCTTTGTTTTTTACTTTCCACCAGCGTTTGTCTTTTGTTTTTGGGTAAATTACAGATCCTATTGTTATTTCGTTGGTGTCTGTCCATAGTTCAAATTCCATATCACGATGATTTAATATTACTCCTTCAAATGAAGTTGGGCTTCCGTATTGAACTGTTTTTATGACATCTCCATATAGTTCATCGATTTTTGTTCTTACTGTTGCTGGAAGGCAGTGTACAAAAACCTTTTCAATTTCTGGTTTTTTTTCTTCTTCGATTCTTTTTAGATCTTGGTGTACGACTATTTTTCTTTCAAATATTGGTGTGTTTTCTGTTTCTTCTGGTTTTTTTTCTTCTGGTTTAGTTTCTTTTAGTTCTGATATGAATTCATTGGTATCGTTTTCAACTGGGGTGATGATGTTATCATCTTCTTTTATTTCAGGTTTACATTTCATATTATGAAGTATAAATTTTTCATTATTCCATAATGATTGTTGTTTCATTACTGGGTTTGGTTTCTGGAGTGTGTAGAGAGATCCGTCCTTATTTTTGAGTGCCATAAAATATAGTAGTGCAAAAAAAATTAGATTGTCATATATAAAATGACGCAAGAAGAGGTATTTATGGCATTGGTAGTTCCTAACGAGAGCGACATTTTGATGTTGCAATATATCGTTAATCAGTTGGCACAGGATGGTTCTGCTGGCTCCGCAGGGGGCGAAAGAATCTTGCGTTTATATACTAACAACTATGTACCTTCAAAAACGACTTCAATAGGTGATTTGACTGAGACAACTGCTTCTGGCTACTCTGTTATTACTTTGTATGGTGCCAACTGGACTGTGGCCACATCTACTGCTGGGACTAACTCAGCGGCATATAGTGAGCAAAGTTTCTATTTTTCGGCAGCAGTTACTGTTTACGGTTATTATGTTACTGATTTGACATCTAATTTATTGTGGGTGGAAAGATTTTCCACGGCTCCGTTCACCTTACCATCCGGTGGTGGCGAGATCGCAATTACCCCACGACTTACTCTTGATTAAAAAATATATAATTTAATTTCAAAAACCCTGATCTCTTGGGATTGGGGTTTTTGTTTTTTTTATAAAATATCATTAAAAATTTGAGCTAACAAGTAAATAAAACAAAGGGGCAGAAATTATGTTGGACTTTAGATCATGGCTTTTATTTACCGAAGCACCATCTGATTACACATGGATTGAAAAAGATCCAGAAGATTACGAAACAGAACTTGCAGCTTATATGCAATCAAAACTTGGTAAATTAGGACAAGGTGAAAGGCCAAGCCCCTACAAAAGAGTTATGGCTGACACCATAAAAGGTGTTATGTCTTCAGGTTCAGGTTCAGCAAAAACTAAAAAGAAGAAAAGAAAAAAGCCTGAAGGAACACCAGAAGAAAGAGCAGCAGCAAGAGAAATATCAAAAATAAAAAGTAAAGAAATAGCTCGCAATCCTCTTGTGCGATATATTAAAGAAATTGATGACGTATTCATGACTAAACTTGGACTTTTCAAAATAGAAAATGGCAAGAAAGTATTGGCAGAGAAAAGTCTCGCTGATATGATTATGAAAATTTGTCGTAAAGCTAAAGCGAATTTATTAAGGCGTGGAAAAGAAGTAGATATAGATGATATTTTTTCTGATACCATTAGCATATTGCACACGGCTCCAAAAGGAATTCTCAATGATAATAGCACCATCCCCGATAATCAGTTCCTAAAAGTAAAAGCAATGCAAAATTCTGATGGGACTTTGCCAGAAGATAAGTATGAAAAAGTAATGAGTATGGTTGGTAGCCAAGCAAAAAATTATTCTGGATATGTTGGTTGGGAAATAAGCATGTACGGAACAAGATGGAGAGATAGAAAAAATATAGAATCGCCAGACGTAATTAAATTCGAGCCAATTGCCACAGATAAAAAAACACAAAGACAAAAAGATATTGAAAGAGATGATCGCTTAGCTCTTAGATCAGGAATAGTAGGATCTCCAGCCGAGAGAATGTTAAATATTGAAAAAGATTTTCCAGACTTTTCTAAAAAGTTACTTGCCTATTTTAATGGTAAAGATTCAAACGAGATGCTTCTTCAAATGGTTCGTAAACTTTTTGATGAAATGAAAAAAGATGCTGGAAACCAAAAGATAGTCAACCAAGATGAATTACAAAAAATTGTTGACAATGCTGAAATTTTATTCGTTGTCAAAAAAGAAGAAACTGCCGAAAGAGTCAAAGAAATTTCAAGAGTACAGCCAGAAACTTACAAATCTGAACGCCAAAAAAGATTAACTCGTAACCTTATTGGCACAAGCAGAGAGCCTTATACGAGTGTAAAAATTGGAGGAGAAGAAGAAGACGTATTTGCAGAACCTGATGAAAAGCTAGAAAAGAATGTTTTAAGTGTTATTGACGATTTAATAAATAATTCAACTGCCGAATTAACCAAGGAAAAGTGGAAAAAAATCAAAAAAGTAGCATTTTATGTTCTTGATGCTGACCATAGATGGAACAAAAGTCAAGTTGCTGAGTTTTTAAGAACTAGTCCACCAAATGCCGAAATATATATCAAAGAAATCAGAAAAATAGCAAAAGAAGTTGCTCTTGATCCTAAAGGTCTTGGACTTAATGAGCCTCAAGAAACTGAAGAAATTATTAAAGGTGGAAAAATTCCACTAACTCCTTTCCAAAAATCTCTTGCTGCTGGTAAACCTGATCCAAGTCTTAAAAGATTAGTTAGACACGGTGAAAAAGGTCAAAAACACTATACACTTCCCGGAGATTTTGCACAAGAAAGAAAAGGAACAACTCCTCAACAAGTGGCAAGGAGAGAAGTAAGTGATCAAGAAAAGAAAATAATGGCAGATGATACTCTTCGTAAAATAAATAAACTTTACAAACTTGATCAGGAAAGAATAAAAAAAGAACAATTGCCTTTATTCGTTGTTGATCAAAGAGTAAGCAACTATGGTGATGCTTCAGCAACTACAATTGATCCCGGTGAACAGCATAGATCAAGTGTGGCATCAATAAGATTGTGGAAAGCACAATCTGAATTGTCTTATGCCAAAGCAACACTAGAATCTTATGAAAATAAACTTAGAGAACTTGAAAAACAAGCTGGAAATTTAGATGTTAAGCTATTGAGTGATTTACGAAATAGCAGAGATGAGATGAAAAATCAAGTAGATAAGCTTGAAAAGGAAATAAAAGAACTTAAATCGTTGACAGACAAGGAAGTTTCCGTACTAGGAAACATAAAGCGTTCTGAATTAACAGATACAGCAGAAACACCTTTCCTTGTAAAATACGATAATGATCCAGAGGCAAGTCCATATGCTAGCAACAAGGGCATGGCAGGTAAAAAGCCTCTTGGAAGATTGAAAGCATTGCGTGATATTTTGAACAAAGCAAATGATCCTCGTTTGGACAGCGAAGAAGTAAAGAAACACTTTAATGCTCCTTTACCTCGTGCTATGCCCGGAGAAAGGCTTCAAGCTCTTCCAGTTGGTCGTTTTACAAATCAGGGTCGTACCAGCAATGCCTATCTTACTGGCTTAAGACCAAGTCAAATTGGTATTGATGCCGAAAAATCCTTTATGAATAAATATGTTACCGGAATGCCGGGAATGCGTCCCGGAAAAAAATATTATCCTCATCCCACAGATGATCCAAAAACACGACTTGTTCCAGATCTGGATCATGATGTATTATGGGACACTGATTTCGATGGTTATCCCGAAATTCCCGGCAGCAGGGAATACATGAACTGGCAACAAAATAGAAAAAGGCCAGAAGCACCAGAAGCACCAGAAGCACCAGAAGCACCACCAGAAGCACCAGAAGCGCCAGTTGGTGCTAAAAAGCGTGGTCGTCCTAGATCAACACCAGAAATAATAGCACCAGTTATAGCACCAACTGGCGCTGCAAAGCGTGGTCGTCCTCGCAAAGTTGAATCAACTGGAAATGGATGGATTTCTTTGTCTGAGCATATGGCTAGAAGGCGTTTTGCATTCTAGAAATTTAAGGAGGGATCTTGGCTCTATGTAATTTGGATGGAACTCCATATCAATTAAGAGGTAGTACTCAAATGTTCGATCCATTGGATCGAACACACGACCTTTTTAATTTGTGGGATCAGGAAGCGATCAAGAGAGGTGGATCTCCGATTTATTATTATGAGGTTATAATCAGTCCTGATATGATTGACCCTATTTATTTGGAAGCGAGAAATAAATTATTTTCAAACAATCCTGTTGAGTTGTGGTGTACTTATGAGCCTATACCTTCACAGAACTTATTGAATCAGTTTGGAATTGATGCTCCAGATGAAATGAAGTTTGAACTTAATTATCGTGCTGTTTTGCAAAATGTAGGACATCCTCCTAAAATTGGTTCGAGATTGTTTACTCCACATCTTAGAGAAAACTGGGTTGTTGTTCAAAGAAACTTAGGTGAATTCAAGATGTGGGGAGCTTTGAGATTGGAATTGATTTGTCAGAGATTCCAAGAAGATGTTGTTACTGGAGAAGGTAAGGTTACAGAAAAACAACCTGATATCAAAATTAAAATTGTTTAACGAGGTGATATATGAAGTCTTTTTATGAGTTTTATCTTCAGATTCAAAGAGAAGCAGCATTAGCTCCTGCTGCTCCTGCGGCTGGTGCTGCTCCTGCCCCTGCTGCTGGTGCTGCTCCTGCTGCTGCTGCTGCCCCTGCTGCTGGTGCTGCTCCTGCTGCTCCCGGTGCTGTTGGTACAGCCCCTCCTGCTGCTCCTGTTTCTAAAGACCCCGCAATTGCCAGTTTAGCAACTGCTATTGCTAAAAACCCAGCGGGATTTAAGGTTTATAAGGATGCATTGGTCAAAGTTACAGATACCAAATTGAAGCCAGCAGTAGATTCACTATTAGCTGCTCTCAATATTCCAAAATAAAGCTTTGTCTTTTGAATAGATTTGGTTTATGAATTTTTGGGAAGTACCAAAGAGGTAATTTAGGTTTTTGAAAAGAAGTCACTGGTTCACCTGCGATATAGGGGATGAATCTTTGACTTCTTTTTTTTATTTTATAATTTTTCATTTTTCTTTTTTCTTTGGGAAGAAAATTTTCTTTTTCGTTATTTTTCTATATTTTCTATAAGTTTCATCAGCAATACTTTGCAGGAATTGGTGTACGCCTTCTTTCCCTTTTTTAACATAAATTCTGTTTAGGATTTTATATTTGTCATCAAAGTTATTTCCTTTATTATCATACCAATCATTTTCTGTAAATTTTTTGCAGAATGTTTGAATTGAGTCATCTAGAAGTCCTCTTGCGGATTGTTCTCCTGATGTCATTGGTTTAATTTCGTATAGAACTTTACGAGGAACTATGAGTATTTGTGCGTATGGTTCATTTTTTCTAAAAATATAAGTTTGTCCCGGCATTGGATTTTTGAAAACAACAAAAAATATTTTTGGCCACATGATTGTATTAATGTGACCCGGTATTACTAAAGGAACGGTATAAGTTTCATCGGTATAATATCTTGGGTGAGGTTCGATACGAAGAACATATCCATCAGGAACTTCAATATCGAGGCATGATGTCATGCCAAAATGTCCGGGTGCGAATGTTGAAAAGGGAGGCATTATGGAATTTGGCAAAATTTTATTTTCTTCTGTGAAGTCACCTATAAATTTTACTTCACCATTAATTGTTTTAACATGAAATTCTGTATTAAAAGAATAAAGAAGTTCAAGTCCATAGGTAGATCCTTCAACAAATGGAGTGCAATGCCAAGGTTGAGGTATATCTCCATCTTTATGATCATTTGGTTCACCAGACCATCCGGGAATCTGCAATCGAATATGTTGAGGAGGCTGGCCCTGATACCAAGACCTGTATTTCAGCAGTATTTTTTCCATAAACAAACCTAGATAGATGAGGAGAAAAAATGAATCCAACTGGAAATCATGGTCAAAGACCTCTTGATCAATGCAATGATGTTGGCGGCTCACAAGATCCAATCCTTGATAAAGCGCCTCCATATTGCGAACCTGATCTTAGCAATAATCTGAGAAAAATCAATGACGAAAGTATGAATTGGCTTAAAGATCAGGCCATGCAAAAGACTGGTTTCGGAGCAAGGGCTGATAGCGACCCGATGCAAAAAGGCAGGATTATCAATGATCCTGATAATCCTGATCGTACTGTTCTTTATCGTTACTCAAAATCAATTCGTGGTTCTGATGAAGCAATGCTTGATCTTTTCCGCAATGTAATTGTGATTGACGAAGACGGAAAAGGTTGGCCAATTCCAATTATGCTTGGTCCACCAGAAAAAGCTGTTGCAGCGATGATCCAAGAAAATATTCGTAAAGATGAAACACTTGTTGTGAATAGAATTAGATTGCCGATGATGGCTTTAACACAAGGAAGTATTGAATATGATTTAAGCAGATATACTTATCACAAAGCATTGAATTTTTTCCAACAATATGATGGATCACCGGGAACGACAATAAGCGAAAAATATAAAAAAGATACTGTTTTGGGATTTGCAAAAGGTATTCCGGTTAATATTGGATATGCTTTAACTGCTTGGACAATGTACAGAGAAGACATGAACCAAATAGTAGAGCAAATAATTACAAAATTTAGTCAAGTTGCATACATACGAGTGACTGGTGTACCGTGGGAGGTAATAGTTAAATTAGATTCAATTGCGAACAACCTGAATAATGAGCCGGGTGATCAGCAAATTAGAGTTATAAAATACGAATTTAATATGACCGTACAGACATATATACCTCAGCCAATTGAACGTAAGAAATCTGTTCTAAAAATGAAAGTTGACTTTGTTGACGGAATTACAGATCAGGAAATTACAGAGGTTTTAGGCAGAATTGAAAAGACAGTAAAGGAATTGGAATGTTAGAAATAACGAATAAGAAGAGACATCCAGTGCAATTGATCATCAGGTCTAGGAGAGCCACAAAGTCTTTCACTACTCTAAATCTTCCCGGCGTTGGAGCAGGGAAAAATATTTTTGTTTTGGAAGATGAAAGATCAACACCATATATAGATAGAGCAGAAAAAGATGGATTAATTTCCATAAGGCAAATAACAAACAAGTTACGAAAGGGAGAATAAGACTATGGCGATTCTTAAAGGTTTTCCACCATCTAATACAATCAGCCCAAGTGTTAGAATTGCTGAAAAAGACTTGAGCTTCATCGCACCTGAACAGTCAACGCATACGGCAGGATTGGTTGGATTTGCCTCTAAAGGCCCAGTCAATCTTCCTATTGCGATTGCTACTTCACGTCAGTTGCATACAACTTTTGGCAATCCTCATCCTGATATGGGTGATCCATTCTTGATTTATGCAGCAGATCAATATCTCCTCGTCGCAAATACACTTTATGTAGTGCGTGTTGCAGATACCGATCCTGTTTCTGATGAGCAGGCTACAACCGCTTCAGTAGATGTTCTGGCAGCTGGATCAATTATTGAAATTGAAGCTAACGGCGAAGCCGGTCCTTACACTTTTGACGAAGATTCATTCTTCCGTTGGAAACTTAATGGTCAGCTTTCAACAAAAACACTAGTTGTTCTTGCAGATACATATACAACTGATGAACTTGTCATAGCTTTGAATGATCAGCTTGATACTATTCTTGACGGTATTGAGTTTTACGCAAATACCTCTGATGAAATTGGTGTAAAAACCGTTTGGGCCTATGGACCTAGCGCCAGCCTTGAACTGGTTTCAATTCAGAATGCAATTTACGGTGGTTCTGTAAACGATACAGATAACATTCGTGACAACCCAACTGGTTTGGGTACAGGCATGACCCGTGCTTCAGTAACAGGTTCTAATGATCGTTGGCCAATCAATGGCTATCAGGTTTCTGGCCATTATGAATTCACAGGTCTTACCGATCAGGTAATTGAGCTTGTGGTCGATGGCACTGATAATATTTTGATTGATCAAGTTGTTCAGACAATTACAATCGCTGATGGCGCTGCTTACACAAGCATCAACGATGTTATCTCTGATATTAATGATCAGAAGGCTGAAAACGGCGGAACTCTTCCCGGTGGCTGGACAGCACTAGCCTCTGGAACACAGCTTCGCTTCGTTACTAATCATCATGGCGCTGATGCTCGTCTTCGCATCAAGCCAGCTAGCACTGAAGTTTTTGGACTTTCAACTCTTACCGTAACTGGTACAAGTCCTGAAGGTACAACTGGCTCAGTCAGCATCGAAACTTTTGGTTTGGTTAACGGTGGTGCAAATAGCGGTGGCGATGTTTCCTTTGTTATAAACGCTGATTCACCGGGCATTGATGGTAACGTAACTCAAGTTCTTATCACTAATAGCTCTGTTGATTCAACTTTTAACTTGGAAGTTTATGCAAATGGAGTTCAAGTTGAATCTTGGGGCAATCTGACAAAGAATGCAACAAGCCGATTCTATGTTGAAACCTATTTGGCTCTGGTATCTGATTATGTCAGACCTATAGACAACACCTTAGTTGGCGCTGGTCCTGCTAGTGGCACTTACAATCTTGCAGGCGGCTCTGACGGTATCCCCGCAGATCCTGACAAGCAAGACGTGCTTCTAATGGGCAGTCCTATTGGCTACACAGGCATTTATACTCTCAGCGAACCTGAGCAAGTAAATATTGACCTGATTGCAGTTCCCGGTCACTCAAGCACAGCAGTTGTTCAAGAACTTCTACTGTTCTGTCGTGACTATCGTCAAGATTGTCTTGCAATCATCGACGCTCCTTTCGGTTTGACTGTTAAGGAAGTTGTTGCTTGGCAGAACGGTGCTCATCCGCTTAACAATACTCGATTTGATAGCGATTTTGGCGCACTTTACTGGCCTTGGGTTAAAATCTATGATCCATACAACAAAGTTGATGTATGGTGTCCTCCAAGCGGTTCAATCATGGCAGTTATCGCTCGTAGCGATTTTCTGGGAGCTCCTTGGTTTGCTCCAGCTGGACTTACTCGTGGTGTTGTTCCTAACATTACAGATGTCTATAGTCGTCCTACTTTGGAAGAACGTGATACGATGTACGGCAATCGCAACTGCGTAAATCCAATCATACAGTTCGCTGATGTTCAAGGTTTCGTGGTATTCGGCCAGAAAACCTTGCAGCGCACTCCTACTGCTCTTGACCGTGTTAATGTTCGCCGTCTGATGTTTTATATCGAGAAGGCTATTCGCACCGCAAGTCGCACCTTGTTGTTCGATCCAAATGATGGAATTTTCCAGCAGAAGTTTATAACTATCGCAGAAAATATTCTTAGTCAGGTTCAAGTTGGTCGTGGGTTGACTGCTTATATTATCAAAGCCGATGCCGAACTCAATACTGTTGATGTTATCGACCGTAATGAATTCCGTGCAAGAATTGGTGTGCAACCAACCCGTGCTGCTGAATTTATGTTCATCGAATTCTCGATTCACAGAACTGGCAGCTTTGTAGTAGGCGCTGAAACATTCTAAAAATTAAAGGAAGTTAAAAAAGGAGAATAAGATGGCAGACATAACAAACATGGGATTAGGATCAATTGGCGGGAACAGTATTGTTTTCAAAAGAAAGTACCGATGGACTTTCGCTGTGCGCTGGAATGGAGGAGACATTCCTACCGCATTCGTAAAAGTTGCAAACCGTCCCAATCTTACAATTGAACAGACTGAAATTAACTATCTGCATGGTAAGATGTGGATTCCCGGTAAAGGTACTTGGGAAACACTAACTGTAAGCTACTACGATATTGGCGGTGATGATGCCAAAGGTATGAAAACCTTATGGGATTGGCTTGTTACAGTTTATAACTTCACCGATCCAGATACTCTGAAGCAGACATCAAAAAGAGGAGCTGACGGCAACAGCACAGGTTGGGCCGCAGTTGGCAATCTTACCATGTATGATGGTACTGGTGCAGAAATGGAAAACTGGAGACTTAAGAATCTTTGGCCAGCTGCCATTAACTTCGGCGACCTTGATTACGGTTCTTCAGAAGTAGCGACACTAGATCTTACAATGAGATTTAGTGAGGCCAAATGGACTCCAAGTTGCGGTGTTCTACCACCTACTGCGACTCCAATCGGTTGCAACGGCTAAAATTAAAAATAAAATTTCAATTTTGAGCCTCGTATATAATACGAGGCTTTTTTATTTATAGAGGTGTAAATGGGTCAGCAAATGGGATGGGGTGATAGTTTTGGTTTAGCAGATTCTAATGCTTGCTTCAAAAGAAAAAATCGTTGGCTTTTTATGATTCCAGACATAAGTGCAGAAGGAATCAATGCCTTACCTCCATCGAAAGCATCTAGACCTTCTCTTTCATTCAAAGAACTAAGCGTGGAACATTTGAATGAAACAATTTATTATCCGGGAAAACCAGAATGGAAATCAATTACATTAACTCTATATGACATTTATAAGCCTCAAAACAAAATTTGGGAATGGATCAATTCATATTATGATGTAGAAAACGATAAATTCAAATTTGCTGTTGGATTTAAGCAACCAAGAGCGCAACTAACTTTATATGATGGAACAGGCGAAGAGATTGAAACTTGGTTCCTTGAGTCTGTTTGGTGCCAAGACATTTCATTTGGAGACTTGGACATGGGAAGCAGTGAAGTTGTAACTGTTGATCTTATTTTAAGATATGACAGAGCCACCTATCTATCTTAATCTTCACTTGAATCTTCCACTTTAAGTTCTGTCTTCAAAAGTTCTTGACAGGCTTTAATGGCATCTTCAAGTTCTTTGGGTTTGCATTTTAATACTCTGCAAGCCCCACTCTTGTTTAATCGGCCTTTTTTGGTATAAACCTTTGTGTCATGCAGTAAAAAAGCATCGACAAGTTTGCCATGTCCACTATCAATAAGTTTTTGTATAAGTTCTTGATTTTCGATCTGATCGAATAAACTTCTACCTTGCTTTATCATATGAACCAACTTTTGAGTATAAATTTAATTTTGCTTGTTTTTCTAATTTCACTTTTTGTGTAATTAAAATGCAACCATAATATTATAATGCTTTGAATATTTTTTTCCAATTATCATTGTATTAAAATTCAAAGATCACTAACAATATTGTGTCTTTTATAAAGATTTTTGCTTTTAGTTGCAGGAAGTTTTTGATCGAATTGAATTTGTATGAAATCAAGATATTTTCTTTTCAGTTCATTATAGTTTCTTGCGGTTCGATATAATTGACGAAAATGGTTAAGTATACATGTTGTCATATAGTTAAAAGCTTTGCCTTTATCTGGGTCGAAACGATCAATTTTTTCAAAGCATATCATAACCCCTTCTTGAACTGCATCATCTTGATCAATTAGATTAAATTTTGCATATCTCACAATATTTTCTGAAAGTGTATAAAAAGCAATGGCAAGTTGTCCTTGCACTTCTTCATATTCTGAGGAAATAATCTTAAATTCTTTTTCGGTTAAAATCCAAGAATCTGGTTTTTGAAAATTTCCTCTTTTCATGGTTCGATGTTGAGTTTCATTGATATCGTCCATAAAGAGTTGATATTTAATTCTTTCCTTTTTAGATTTCTGAAAATGTACGATCAAGGACTCAAAGGTTTTATTATTCAAATATTCAGTGGCCATTAATATCCTTTTTTTGCGTATAATACTTATATGGACCTAGCGCAAATTTTTTATTCATTGCTTGACAAACCCAATGTACCAAAATTCTATCGTGAACTCAGGTTATATTATTTAGAAAAAAACATGTTACATGAAGCATCAGCAATTGGTTTCTTATTAGAGAACAAATTTGGTAAAAATAATGAAAAGCCCACTAGCAATACACATACTGACGAAGAACAATTCTCAAACGATTGATTCTTTGCTTTCGTCAATTGAAGAAATCAACTGTGATTTAATTGTTGGCGATCTTGGATCTTCAGATGGCACTGTGGAAAAGCTTATATCGCATAATGCAAAAATAATTAAATATAGTTTTGGAGATGATTTTTCATTAATTAGAAATCAAATGATTGCACAGACGAAAAATCAGTGGATATTGTTTATTGAACCCTATGAAACTATTATGGCAGGATTAGACTCAATAAAAATAGCCGTTTCTGGACCTCCTGCTTCTTATAATATAGGCGTAATGCAAGGAGATATGCTTACAAGACAGACTAGGCTTTGGCATAATTCATTACAACTTAAATTCACAAATCCAGTTTTTGAAACAATTGAAGGTAAATCAAATTTCTTAAATGCATTTATTATTGTGTCAGATCACAAATCAGAATTTGACATGATAGATATTGCTAAAAAATGGCACAATAAAAGCCCTTTATCGCCTGACCCAATTTATTACATGGCTTGTAATGAATTATTTGCCAAAAATTGGGATTCTTTTATAAATTATGCCGATTTATATTTGCACCAACAAAAAAAGCAAACCATGTCTTATTATATGACAAATTATTACTTAGCAATGGTTTATTGTTATATAAAAAAAGATTATCAAAATGCTTTGAAAAGCATATACATGTGTGTCATCAGGAATCCAACTATGGCTGAATTTTGGTGCCTTCTTGCTGATATTTTTTATGCCATGAAATTTTATGATAAAGCTTATCATTTTTACAGTAATGCAAAAATACTTGGATCACGCCGCTTACAAGAATGTGATTGGCCTATGGAGATTTCCAAGTATCAAGATTATCCAGAAAAAATGATGAATTCTTGTCTTAAAATTTTAGAACAAACAAAAATTTATTTTAGTGAATCAGAATAGAACATCAAGTTCATTCACGATTACTGTTACCATATCTTCATATCGAGCAACTGCTAGTTGCTTACGACCACTTGGTAGCTTTTGAAGTTCTTTTTCAAGGTCTTCTGCTTTACAGTTTATGACGCTCCAATGATTTTCTGCTAATTTTTTAGCTTCTTCATCAAGGTTGGCAACTATTCTGTTCGGGAAGTATTCCTGTAATTGTGGCTTAGCATCAGTCATTATTTTTTTATAAATAGGAACATTGCAAGCACAACCGGGATTATTCAAATATTTTTGAATATCATCCTTGAATCCCTGAGGGAGACTTTCTCTAAATCTAGCATCACGAAGGGCTTGCTTAACATCCATTAAATTAATTGGTCTGCTCATCAGAATTTTCCTCTTCTTCTGGATTATTGTCAACCAAATATGGCTTTACAGTAAAGCCACACTGAGGACACTTGAACATTTTCAGTCTTTTTTTATCAGGAGCCATTACGGCTTTTTTCTTAATTACATCCAATTTTGGGATATTTCTTGGTATGTCGCTTAACTTCAGTGGCGATAGATCTTTTACATCTTTGCCATTTGAGAATCTTTTATAATTGCATTTGTTGCAATGAAGTACATATAGCTTTGTTTCATCCATTGTGGTCCTCAGAGGGAAGATTAACAATGGTTGCTGCTTCGAGCCAGTTCATGATTACAGCCGCAAAATTAGCAAGAAATCCACCTGCACAACCGCAGGCGAATATCTCCCAAGGATTTTGCGTCAACCACACCCATCCCATGAAAAATCCACACCATGTGCCACAGCAGAGATAGCAATCAACAACTCCTCCAAGCTTTGGAACCTTGATTTTTTCAGCGAATTTTTTCACAAATTCTCTGAACCAAAGAAGAATTGATCCATCTACAACAATGTGGCACATTCCAACTGTGCTTATAACGAACATAAAAAGCTGAACAATATTCATGATTCTTCCTTTATCGCCAAAATGTTACAGCTGCGCCATCTTTGTTTGCTGTAATGCAAAATTCTTTGAATTCGCTATACTTGCAAAGATCGCTATGCTGATCGAATGTAAAATTATAATGTTCTGTCAGTTTGTGATTCAATCTTCCAACATATACTTGTTGCCCAAAATGTTTACTTATTTTTTCCAAATGAGATTTATCGAGATTGTTCAAGACTTCCAAAACGCTTTTTTGAGAAAGAGGCTTAAGTCCCGGAATCATTTGTGCGATACGCCAAGAATCAAATTGTTGTCGAAATTCTGGCAACAATTCTTGTATCTTGCGATCCAAAAAAAAAGTTTCTTCTATATTTTGAAAATTTATTTCCATGATACTATGACAACCTTAGGTTGATAAATCACCAATTTCATAATAGTTTTGCGGAGTAAAAAATGACAGACGAAAATTTTCGTATGAGAAGGCCGAGTACCAATGAAGCACCAGCATCAAATCAGGAGAGTAACGTGAGTAATCCACTTGATTCAGTCAATCAATTTCGTCAGCAGGCGAGCAATGAATCTTCAGGTCGTCCTAATGACATGCCAAGCGGCTTAGATATTCAAGGCAATGTTCCTCCTGCTTTTGCAGCGGCACTTGCTTCTGCAAAAGGTGGCCAGCCACAACAATCCAAGCGTGGATTTGGCACCATGAGTGCAGGAGGAGAAGCGCCTGCATATTCTCCTCCTCCTAAAAATCTTGCTTCTTCTTCTGGTCACCTGAAGGAACTTCTTGAAGGTCTTCGTGGATCGACAACGATTTACGAAGAAATTGAACTTCCATCTAAGGGCAAGTTCTACAATGGTGAAGATGGGCCAGTAAATGGCGTTGTTTCAATTCGACCAATGACCGGAGAAGAAGAACAAATTCTTGCCACTCCAAGATTTGTTAAGAAGGGTCAAGCGATCAACATGATTTTCCAAAAGTGCCTTAAGGAAGGCATTCGACCAGAAAATCTTCTTACAATTGACCGCACTTATCTTCTCATTTATCTTCGTGGTATTTCCTATGGACCAAGCTATGATGTTGAAATCAAGTGTCCAGAGTGTGAAACAAAGTTCAGCACTAGCATTGACTTGAACAGTCTTTTTGTTGAATACACTCCAGCTGATTATGGCCCTGAACTGCGTGATGTTCTTCCAACATCCAAGCTTCCTTTCAGTTATCGACTTTCAACAGGTCGTGACGAACAGGAAATTCAGGACCATCGTGATCGACGAATCAAGGCTTTTGGAGACACTGGTGCAGATGACACTCTTACCTATCGCACTGCTCAACTTCTAAACGATATTGATGGAATAACTGATAAGTCAGAACTTCAAATATTGATTAAGAATCTTCCAATCAATGATGTTTCTCACATTCGCAACCTTCTCAACGAGCCACCATTCGGCGTGGATACAAATGTAGAGATTGTTTGCCCAAGTTGCTTAGCAGATTTCAGCCTCGATCTGCCATTGGAGGCAAATTTTTTCTTCCCTCGACGCAAGAGGGCCAAGACCCAAGCATAACAATTTGGGAGCAATTGGCGGAAGAAATATTTTTCTTCCAATATCATATGCACTTGGATATGTCAGGTTCCATGAGCCTTCCAATCAATCTCAGAAAATGGATGATCGAAAGATTTATTCAGCAAAAAGAGAATGAAAATAAGTCCATGGAAGCACAGCAGAAGAAGGCTAGTCAAAGATCGAGGTAAAGAATGGTAAAAGAACGCTACCAGAAGCCTGTTTGTGGAGACACAGTCAATCTGCGTCTTTTCACATACAACGCTAATAGTTTGACAAATGTTGGAACAATAAATGAAGTTAAAATTTATGTCATCGATGATGCTCTTAAAGACGCATCAAATCCTGAAGGATTACGTTTAGTTCAAACAGTTTCTGGTTCTTCTGTTGAATTGGCTAAAACAGGAGAATATATTTTATCTATTTACCTTGATCCAGAAATTTATGGAATTGGTACATATTATGACTTTTGGAACGTCACATTTGAATCAGGAGAATGTCCCAACACGGAAGTAAGAAATACATTTCAAATTGCTTCAGATCTTTGGTTTACAAGTTCCAGTCCAATAATATATGACTTTAACTTTCAATTCAGGCCAAATCGAATTAGAAAGGGATCTAAGCGTTATGTTCTTATTAAAGTGACTCCTAATGTTCCTCAAGGTGCTGATCTTGTATCTTATTATGATAATCTTGCCATAGTCTCCGACATAAGAGTATCTATGGAGATATCCTGCGGTGAATGTGTACCCGCAGAGACTGATCTCCGACTCGTCGTTGATCGGCACCTTGTGGAATATAGGCAAGATAGCTACGCTTATTGGTTTTTAGACACAACTCAATTGGATGAAGGAATTTACAACATCTGGTTTGAAACAGTTGCTGGCGAAAACACCTATATTTCTGAAAAATACGCTCTTCAGATTTACTCCTAATCATTTTTCCCATATCATCCTTGGCTGAGGGCAACCTAAACAAGGATTAGACATGAGCGTTTCATCAGCCAAGATTGATTTTTGGATCAACAACAACTACAACATCATGTTTGTTGGTCGTCACGGTGTTGGCAAAACAGCAATTATCAAAGAAGCATTTGATCGACACCAACTTAAATGGCGTTATTTCTCTGCATCAACTATGGACCCATGGGTCGATTTCATTGGTGTTCCCCGTGAAAAGACAGAAGATGTCATGCCAGAGAGCTTCTTGACCATCCGTGAATTAGCCAAAATTAATCAGCAAATTGCAATTTCTTATGTGATGCAAAACTGGAAACTTGACGCTGATTCAGCAAATGAAGTTGTTCAACACGCATCTAAACCTGCTAGCACAACATATCTTGAATTGATTAGACCATTCAGCTTTGCCACAGGAGAAGTGGAAGCTTTATTTTTCGATGAGTTCAACAGAAGCCCCAAAAAGATTAGAAACGCTGTAATGGAATTGATTCAATTCGGCAGCGTAAATGGTCACAAGTTTCCCAACCTTCGTTTCGTTTGGTGTGCAATTAATCCAGATGACGACGAACTACTGAAATATGATGTAGAAGTTTGTGATCCTGCACACCTTGATCGCTTTCATTGCTCCATTCCTATCCCCTATAAACCCAACGCAGAGTGGTTCCGTGAGAAATATGGTCAGAGATTTGCTGACTCAGCAATTCAGTGGTGGGATGATCTTAACGAAGAAGTGAAAAACACTGTAAGTCCCAGAAGGCTTCAATACGCACTTGATATGTTTTCCAAAAAAGGTGACATTCGTGATGTATTGCCCACTGCCAGTAATGTAGGCAAGCTTATTACATCTCTTAAAAACGGACCAATCACCGAACAAATTGAAGAACTAGTCAAAAACAAAGATCAAAGTGCTGCCTCTAAGTTTCTTGAAAATGAAAATAATTTTTCAGCATCAATTAAGTTTATTGTGCAATCAGCAACTCTTCTTGAATATTTTGTTCCCTTGATGCCTCAAGAAAAGATTGCAAGTCTCATGGCAACAGACGATAAAATATGCAATCATATTATCAAAAATATTGATAAAATTCCATCTTTTCATAAGATAAGCAAGCAAGTTATGAATGCCAATTTTGATGCTAGCTTAGTGAAAAAGATTCGTAGAGCTTTGACTGAAGATGAGAACTTAGCCAAAGCTTTTGCACAAGACGTTCTTGTAGTTCCAAAAAAATCTATCGCTCCTCATTTCAACAAGCGTAAGATTAATTGGGACGCAGAGCTAATTCAATTGAATTCTATGGCTATCGATAGCGGCCCTCAAAGAATTGCCATTTACGAAAAAATTGTAAAATCTATTCCAGAAAAAATAACAGCAGAAGAATCTTTGGCTACACTAAAACTTCTGAACGAAATATTTGGCAATACAGATAATGCTTCTGCAAACAATCAAAAAGATAAATGGCTTTTTACATCAATCATGCTTGACCCAAGCTTTGATAAGCTTTTTGGAATCATTAATCATTGTCTCATTCAAATTCACAAAGAGAAGAATCTGACACTTACTGAAATTATGAATAATTACGATATGAAATCTTATGAAATTTTCAAAAAAATTGTTCAAACTGACATGAATTGGAAGATTCCTTCTGATGACTTTTCAGGAATTGCCAAATGATTTCCTCGAAATATAAAATTGGAAATGAAGAGTGGCTTGAAATATCAAACTCTCTTGAGCCACACCATGCCGTCTTTTATAAAGTCTGGCAAATGGGTCGTCCTGTATTTGACGAATCAATTGACACTGCATGTGTTCAATTTGATCAAGAAGGGAAATTTATTCTCTTTAGGTTTAATCCAAAGTTTTGGAGCAGCCTAGATTTATACAATAAGCTTTTCGTTATATGTCACGAGGCTCTTCATATTGTTTTGAATCATGGCATTAGAGCAAAGGAAGCAGACTGCAATAGGCAAGCCACCAATGTTGCTATGGACATTGTGGTAAACCATACACTAACGAAAAATTTTGGTTTCTCTCGTGATAAAATAACTGGCTCAGAAGATTATTGTTGGGTCGATACTGTTTTCAAAGATCGCAATCCTATGCCATCAAGCAACGAAATGTTTGAATTCTATTATAATCTTTTTGAAAAAGTCTATGGTCACGGTGGAATGGGAGATGGTGAAGGAGGAGGGCCTCAAACTGTTGATGATCATGAATCACTTGGATCTCAATCCGTTAATTGGGACAAAGTAATTGACCAGTTAAATGAAGGTCTTTCAGACGAAGAAAAGGAAGGACTTAAATCAACAATTAGCAAGCATTTTCAGAAAAAGAAACCACAAGATGGCCAATCTAAAGAATCAGATAAAAATACACCAGCAGGTTCAGGTTCTGGAGGAATTTGGGTTTTTGCCGACTCTAAAAAAGCAAAGAAGCTTAAGAAATGGGAAACTATCATTAAGCGTTGGGCCTTAAAGTTCTTCAAAGATGAGAACAAAGAATTTGAACAATGGGCAAGAATAAACAGACGCATGACCATGCTTCCAAGAAATATGATCATACCATCAGAAATGGAAATAGATGATCGCACTTACGATGAACATAAAATCAATGTTTGGTTCTTTTTAGATACATCAGGATCATGCTGGAATCTAAAAGATAGGTTTTTTGCTGCTGCTGAATCTTTACCAGAAACAAGATTCAATGTAAGACTATTTTGCTTTGATACCAATGTGCAAGAAACCAACTTAAAAGAAAGAAAGATATATGGAGGTGGAGGCACTTCTTTCAGCATCATTGAACAATATATTCAAAGAACTATGCAAAATGAAGATATTAAATATCCTAACTCTGTTTGGATTTTAACAGATGGTTATGGAAATCAAGTGAAACCATTACATCCTGAAAAATGGCATTGGTTTTTAACAGAAGGTGGAGTTAAGAATTACATTGATGAAAAATCAAATGTCTTTAGTCTTAAAGATTTTGAATAATTGACTTAATTATTTTCGTCTAATTTCAATTGTTCTTTATCAATGAAAAATGAATCATCAAGTTTAAGAAGTTGTTCAAGCGCAACTGCTGTCCACTCACGATACTTCATTGAATAATTGAATTGATTCCCTGCTAGTTCTTCTGTTAATACAAATGCCAACCAAGGCTTTCTTGTCTTTTTCCAACACATCATAGGCTTACGACCACAACGCTCACCATCACTTGTTGCTTGCTTCAAAAAATTATCTAATTCACTATTGCCATTTATAAAAACAGAACTCATGTCGATGCTATCGTATCCGCCTTTGGATTCAATGACAAACTTGAATCCTTTCATGACTACGATATCACCAGAGAAAACCTCTCTTGCGTGAGCAGGAAGAACAGCTTGACTCCATCTTGCCCCTGATCCAACAGTTCTGCTAAAAGGTTGACCAAATCGTTCAGTTAAAATCTTAGTCAAGTCTAGCTCTGTACGACTTCCTTTTTTCTTACCATTTACTTTTTTCTTTTTTTTATTTGCAAGAAGGCTATCGTCTTGAACAAAATCATCATATTCTTCAAAGTCATGTTTCATAATTTAATTGAGTAGATCATCGATTTATAATCACGCTCATCTCCTCTAATTCTTTTCTTTTACATTCTAAGTCTGCTAAAAGTTCTTCAAATTCAGTTTTGCTTATAGAATTTTCTTGTGCTAACTGCTCACAATATTGTCTGATATTATTTACAACATCAATAATTTGATCGCATTTTTTATCAAGTACATCAAGGCGTAAATTATTTGATTTAGGGATTTCTGGCATGATAATCTCATCTTGTTCGTCGAGATCAGTAATGAAGTCGCAAATTGGTTCACCTTCTTTTATTTCAAATCTTTTACCGTCAAATTCCCAAGGAGAAGAATCTCCCTTTTGCACATTAAATTTCATGGCAGATTGAGCGTGAGATTGTTGTTGATCAATTCTAAAACACCAAATTTGGTTCTCAGGAAATTCAATGATTTTTTGTGATTTCGATAAGCCCTTAAGAGTGCCGCATTCTTTTATTGATTCTTCCCATATTGAAGGATCTGATATAAAAAATATTTGGCCCAAGCATTCTCTTGTGTCTATTATCCATAAAGGACGAAAAGAATTTCTAAAAAGCCAAAGCCAACGCTCTCCATTTGCTCCTCTTTTGCCAACAGCAACAGCCATATGCCCTTCATTGATCAGGCCATAGACATCCTTGATTCCCGAAAGAATTTCTGATGGTATACTTGGCTCATTGAATTCTTTTTCTTCTGCATTTTCAATGATTCTTAAAATTATCTCTGAGTCACAATTCGATTTAACAGCGTATTTTTTAACTAGTTCGTTGTATTCGCAATCATCAACACGACCATTATGAATCAGACCTATGGATTTATCATTGCTAACAAATGGATGATTGTTTGAATTATAAATTGGCTCTCCAACTCCTTTGGAAGCACCTCTAGCATGACAAAGAAGCATGTCTAAATTAAAATTTGAAAGATTTTTCCATATGTTTTTACGCACAAAATCTTTTGATCTTGTTGGCTCTTTATGAAAGTGGATCGCTCCTTCTATTCCTTTTTCAGTTCCATAGAATCCGCTAGCATCGATTCCTCTTGATTCACTTTTTTCAAAAAGTTTAGATATGATGTGGAATGTTACTAATGGCTTCTTGGACTCACCAATAAAACCTGCAAGACCGCAAATAAGTCACCTCTTTTTTACATCGCATCTAATTGGCCTGTGCTTCCACCAAGCGGAGGTGCTGCCATGTCTTGACCTGTTCCTCCTACTGGAGGAGTTCCATCAGGAGCGGCATCCATTGTTTCAGGAGCAGGAGGAGCGCCTGCTGCCGCTGGAGGAGGAGCAGGCGCAGCAGCTGGTGGCTGTGCTGGTACATTCTCAGTTGGCGATGTTGCTTTTGTTCCTTGATTTTGATTTTTAGGACTTTCAGTTGGAGTTAGTTTGTTGATTGGAACACCCATATCGCCAACTAATTTTTCCAACAAACCAGCTGCTCCAGAAATAGCATTTGGCAAGTCACTTTTCTCATCAATCGATTTCATTAAGGCCACACCAGCCTTTTGCAAAATAAGCAAATTAGGCTGTTCATCTTTTGGCCAACTACTATGCAAAACACGACGAATCAAAACAACAATACGCATGGCGTATTGAGTCAGATCTCTTGTTCCCATATTAGGAGCATCTTCCCGCAATTCTTGAAGTGCCGAAAGAATATCACCAACTTTTTGTGCCAAATAGACACTTGCTTCATTCAAAAGGAATGATTTGAATCCAAATTTCATCATGCTTTATCTATAGTTTGAACAACACTTTTATTTTTAACAGCAGCCGCTATTAATCCCTTAAAAAGAGGCGAAGCTGACAACAAACGAGACTTAAATTCAGGATGCGCTTGAGTACCAATAAAATAAGGATGAATTGATTTATCCATCTCCATGATTTCTACCAGCCCCGATCCTGTACTTGCTCCAGAAATATGAAATCCTTTTTTTGAATACTGATCAGTAAATTCATGATTTACTTCATATCTGTGCCTATGACGCTCATTAATTATTTTATTTCCATATAATTCTAAAGCTAAACTTTCTTTCTTTAATTCGCACTCATAAGCTCCAAGTCTCATATTGGCTGACTTCTTCTCTAATTTTTCCTGACCCTCAACAAAATGAACAACAGGATATTTGGTTTCTTTGTTAAACTCTAAACTGTTGGCATCTTCCATTAAACAAACATGTCTCGCAAATTCAATAACTGCCATTTGCAAACCCAAACAAATCCCCAAGAAAGGAATTTTTCTTTCTCGAACATATTGTATGGCTTTAATTTTTCCTTCTGTACCACGGTTATCAAAGCCACCCGGAACAACTATCCCATCCAATCCTTCAAAATACTTATGAAGACCACGACTGTCTTTGTATTTTTCTAATTCTTCTGCCTTAATCCAACGAATATTTACCTTTACATCATTCGCTACACCAGCATGTATCAAAGCTTCTTTGAGACTCATGTAAGCTTCATCGCAATTATCATATTTGCCAAATACGCCAATTTCAATTGCCTTTTCATGATTACCAACATATTTTTCAACAACATCACGATACTTGTGAATACGACAAGAGCTTCTATTAAGCCTAAATAAGTCAACAAACAAATCATCAATATGACGATTGTAAAATTCTAAAGGAACCTGATAGATGCTTGAAACATCAGGTGCCTCAAAAATACATTCTCTTTTTACATTTGTTTGCTGACTTATTTTAGTCAAAATCTTTTCTGGCACTTGTCTATCAACACGACAAAAAATTGCATCTGGCTGCAATCCATGACGCTGTAATTCCTTAACAGCATTCTGCAATGGCTTACTCTTGAATTCTTTAATGGTATTGACCCAAAGAATGGGAGCGACCATGACAACTAAAACATCATCTTTAAGCTTTTGCTTAAATTGACGCATAGCCTCAAAAAAAGCATAACTTTCACTGTCTCCAACAGTTCCACCAATTTCTGCAATCACTACATCTTTGTCTTTGCCAAGATCAAGAAGTCTTTCATGAACCTTATCTGTGATGTGTGGGCTAAGTTGAAGAGTTTGGCCTAAATACTTTCCTTCTTCTTGCTCTTCAACGAGTTCCTTGTAGAGTGTTCCAGAAGTACAAATGTTATTTTTGCTCATATTTATCCCGGCAATTCTTTCATAATGGCCGAGATCGAGATCTGTTTCTGTCCCATCGTCACAAAGAAAGCATTCGCCATGCTCACGAGGAGCTAAAACACCAGCATTTGTATTCAAATATGGATCAAATTTAATTAAATTAATTCTATGTCCACGAAATTTAAGCAAAAGGCCGATACTTGCAGCAGAAACCCCTTTTCCTGTACCACTAATTACTCCACCGACTACAATAATATACTTGCAGGACATTACAATCACCTCTGCCTCTAAAAGAGTAGAAACAGCCTAACAAAGACCAATAAAATTAACAAGTCTAACTATTTCTTGGCGTAAATCATGTAACAGCAAGTTTCTAAATGCAATTTCTCAAGAATACATTCATAACCTAATCTGGCAAATTTATCAACCATCCCAATGGCAAATTCACATTCTTTTGTTTTATCACAAAATAAACCACAAGTATGAACCTCTATCGCCCATTGCCTAACCATCTTAATGTTTTCATCAGACTCATTCAAAACAAACGCAAATTCAAATCCTTCAATGTCTAATTTAAGGAAATCAATTTTTGATAATTTGAATTTTTCTATGATGTATTTTAGATCAATTGTTTCTATAAAGCCATTTTGACCAGTAACTTTTACATCTCTGTGGCAAACAAATGCATTTACAGGTGTAATTTTTTTATATTTTTTACAATTTTCTTTCAAATATTGATAAGTTTCCTTGTTTGACTCAAATGAAATAATTTTTTTTGCCTTTTTTTCAAGAGCAAGCAAGGAGAATAATCCAATGCTGGCACCCAGATCTAAAACAACATCGCCTTCTTTTATTTCAAGTCCATGCCTGAAATATTCTTTATCTTCCCAAATTTCCCTATAATATTTTTCATAATTTAATTTTATATCATCGTTCCAATTTTGATTGATTTGAAAATTTGAAAATTGCATAACTATTTCCCTTAAAAATATTTGCCGTCACTAAGACGGCAAATATGAATTGTTGATCTAAAACAATAACTTAAAAATTACTCGCAGCTTTTGCACTCAAGAATATTTCGTGCAAATGTTTGAGCCGCATTCACGGAAATTTGATAATACAATGACTTAATACCCATTCTCCAAGCCTCAACCAACAAAGTATTAACATCCTTAGTTGAAATACTTGGATGGATCATTAAGTTAAGCGATTGGCCTTGATCAATAAACTGTTGTCTCTGTGCTGCCTGAATGATAATTTCCTTTGGACTGATTTCAGCAAATGTCTTGAAAACATCCTTTTCCTTTTCTGAAAGGAAATCAAGATGCTGAACACTTCCTCCATTCATAAGAATGTTCTTCCAGACATCATCAGTGTCTTTGCCCTTTTCCTTCAATAACTTCTCAAGTTCAATATTCTTAATCGTGAATTTGCCTTTCTGCAAATCCTTGATGTAATAGTTTGTCCTGTGTGGCTCAATACCCTCTGAAACTTGACCTAGAATGAACGCAGATGACTTGGTGGGTGCAATTGCCATTAAGGTTGTATTACGCCGCCCATAGCCCTTACAGACTTCAGGTTCACCATATTCTTGAGCCAACTTTGCACTTGCGGCATAAGCCTTCTCTTTGATGTTCTTGGCAACTTGAGTGTTAATCAACTTAGCTTCCATGCTCTCCCAAGGAATCATCTTGCTCTGCAAGTGACTGTGCCATCCAAGCCAGCCTATGCCTAAAGCACGATGTCTTTCTGCAAAGCGAACAGTTCGCTCCATGAACTTGATTTGTTTAGCTTTATCGATGAATTCAGTCATAACTGCATCGAGGAAGTAAGTCATCAATTCAACAGCATCAGTATCTTTCCACTCATCGTAATGCAAAATATTCATGCTACTGAGATCACAAACAAATGATTCCTCTTCATTATCCGGCAATAAAATTTCAGAGCAAAGGTTGCTATGTGTTATCTTAATTCCTTTATCTTTATAACAATCAACAGTATTGTTGTTAGCATTGTCAATAAAAATTATATAAGGATATCCAAGATTAGATCTTGATTCCAACACTTTAGCCCAAACCTTACGTTTGTCTGCATCTCCATCAATCATTTCCTGCATCCAATAATCTGGGACGCATACTCCAAATGATAAGTCTTGAATTGGACATCCTTCATGTCTTAACTGTAGAAATTCTAGAATATCAGCATGATCGATAGGAAGATAAGCCGCAAAATTTCCACGTCGAGTCCTGCCCTGAGACACAACATTAATCAGGTTGTCAAAGGCTTGCATAAAATGAACAGAACCAGAGCTTTCACCGTTTTGCTTAATCTTAGCGCCACGAGGTCTAAGGTTTCCAAAATATCCACTTGTTCCTCCGCCATGCTTAGTCATCATGGCGACTTCAGCCCAAGTGAATGCAATTGAATCCATAGAATCGCTTATAGAACTCCCAAAGCATGAAATCGGCAATCCTCGATCATTGCCAAAGTTTGTCCAGATAGGAGTGGAAAAACTATACCAACCCTTTTTGAAATTATCTTGAAAACGCTTTGCAAATCCCTGTTTTTTCAGGATTTTTTCAGCAGCGTTGCAAATTTCCGTAACACGCTCATCGACACTTTGACCCTCAACGAGATAATCTCGTTCGAGAAAAATGCGTGATAAATCAGTAAGCCATCTGTAATCTGACATTAGAATAAATCCTCCGCTGTAAACGACTTCGTGAACTTACTGTAAGTGACTGGTTTCTTGTGGAAGAAATCAGTATTCACTTCGGCATGAATTTCGTCTTCAAACCACTTCAAATCCTTCAGTTTTTCCATATCAACATCGAAGTGCTTTTCGGCACCAATCATTGCCAAACTCTCGTTGAAGCGATGTTTAACGAATTCCTTCACTACATCCTTGGTAAGAAATGGTAAGTTGCCAGCCTCAAAAATCCAATCAACAATTTTTGATTCTGCTTCATAAGCCTTGGCGCAAGCTCTTTGAAGTTTCGCATAAAAATCGTCATTGAACCAATTTAGATGTTCCTTCTTAACTTGCTTGACTATGTAAACGCCAAGAAGCGCATGAATCGCTTCTTCTTTTTGAGTAGCTTGCACAACATTATCAATATCTTTCAAGCAATTCATATATTTGTTGAAAGATTTGATAATTAAAAACTGAGAAAACAAACTTACGTTCTCAATGAATATGCTGAATAATGCCAATGTGAGAGTGTAGTTTTCGTTGCTATTATCTGAAGCACCTTTTAGATACTTTGTAAGATAATCGACTCTGCCTTGGATGACAGGATTTTGGAGTAATTGATCGAATTCATTATTCATCCCAAGAACTTCAAGAAGGTGGGAATAAGCGTCAGCGTGACGAACTTCTGATTCACCAAATGTAACGCCTACTTGTTCAAATTCGGCTTTTGGGAATCTTTCTCCTAATTTTGTCCAAAATTTCTTGACCGAAATTTCAATCTGAGAAATGGCGAGCATAGCGTTCTTAAGAACATTTCTTTCGATATCATTTAGTTTAACATTAAAATCATGAATGTCACCTATGAAATTCCATTCACTTACAAGCCAATAGCTATGATTGATCGCATCTTTGTATCCGATGATTTCTGGGTACTCGAATGGCTTGAAAGCCACTCGTTTTTCAAAAATACTCATATTTTTCCTTCCCAACTAATCTGTTGGCGTCTCAAATAATACTGGGAAATTATCTAAACATCAAGATCTAAAAATACAAAAATAATTTTTACTATACAACCAATTTTGTAAAACCATTTTCATGAACAAGATTAAGAACATCAGTGGTTTGTAGCATTCTTAAAAGATCTGCATCATGTGTTGTGACAAAGACTTGGCGATCTTCGCTGAGTTCACAAATCATGTTGTAAATTCCTATGTTCCCAACAGGATCAACATTGGTAGAAATTTCATCTAAAAACAATATTGAAGGAACAGAACCAGAGCTTATAGACATAATATGGGCAAAGGCCTGACTGACTGCTAGATTCAATCTTCTACGTTGTCCTGTTGACATAGCGAAGTAAATGTAAGGATCGCCATCAGGAGGATTTCTTTCGATCTTTTCATTCAATTCATTGTCAAATTTCAATGTGATTTTATTGTCGATCAAGAATTGAAGCCAATAATTGATGCGATTGTTGAGTTCTGGAATAATCCCATCAACAATCCATTTGCGAATCCCATTATCGCCAAATCCTGTGATCCAATAATCATAATAAGGAAGTTCAGCCTCTAAAGACTTTACTTCAGTCTCTTTTTCTGCGACAGCGTTTGTTGCTTTTTTAAGTTCTTCTTCATCATTCTCCATAATTTCCTTAAATGGACTTTCTCCTTCCAATTCTTTTTTCTTTTCAAAAATCTGATCTTTGAATTGTTGTATTTTCTGTTGAAGCAATGCTTCTTCGTTATCTGTTTTAGGTTCACGAACCTTACTAGCTTCGACTAATTCTTTACGCCAAACAATTAAATCTTGATCAATTGCAGAAATTTGCTTGGTAAAGTTTGAAATATATTCCTTGATTTTATCCTGTTTTGCCTTAACAGCATCTGCCTTTACTTGAATTTCCTTGCCAGAAACAACTAGTTTTTGCAATTTCACATTTATATCATTTATATCTTTTTGAAGTTTATCGATATATTCGTTTATATTTTCTTCCAGAATTTCACCTTTACATTTATCGCATCTAGTTCCGACCTCATTGGCCTTGAGTTTAGCTATTTCTTTTTCTTTTTCTTGTCTATTTCCAATTAAAATTTTGCTATTGCGAGCAACCTCTTGATACTCTTCATGAATACTTTGAGCTTCGATTTTGATTTCAGAATCTTTATTCTTTGCTAATTGGAATTTAGATTCCAATTCTTGTTTAGATTTTTCTTTTTCTGGCATTTTTTCATTGATGGACTTGATGCTTTCTTGAGCTTTTTCATAAGCTAAAACGGCAGCGCCGTTGTCTGATGAGCCAAGCATTTTTATAAATCTATCAGCACTGGCAATCAGATTGCTTATTTCATTTTTCTTATCTTCACGCCATTTTCCTTCTTTTTGTTTGGTTAAGGCCAAGCGTCTTACAGCATCATCTTTACTGTTCACGAACAATGTATATTCTTTTGCCTTAATGTCAATTTTACTTTTAATTTCCTTGCGAAGTGTTTTGGCATTTTCAAACCATTCTCGATAAACGCCCAGAGAAAGCATATTCTCAACTATTTCTTTTTTTTGTTTGCTTTCACATTCAAGAAAACATGCTCTTTGATCATCGGTGAAAACAGACATGTTGATAAAAGCTTCATAGGAAAGACCAATTATTTCTTCTATTTTTTTCTGTGTAAGGGACATTGTTCCTTGTGTGATTTCAGTGTTTTTATCCCAAACAGCTTCTTTGCTTTCCCAAAGGCGCAATGAGTTCTTGGTGTCTTTTCCACCTTCTTTTCTTGTTCTAATGATGCGAATGTCATCAAAGATTAATTCAACTTTAGCATCTTTGCCAATTTTGTTATGAACTACATCATTTGCGCCTAATTTTTCTGGTCTTTTAACAGTTTTTCCAAAAAGCCCATATGATATTATTTCTTGGATGCTGCTTTTACCTGTTCCGTTGCTGCTTATTTTCATTTCATCGGAAAGTAAAGATGAATCAATCTTTTTAGCGTCACGGTTTTCGCCACGAACTAAAACTATATTTTGATAATTATCAAAATGAATATTTATTCCTTCTGGTCCGAATGGAAGAAAGTTATATGCAGCAGCAAATTTGAATTTAAGATTTTTCATGTCAAGCCTTGCCGGTGATGAAAACAACGATTGAACTTAACACGGCAAGGCTAAAAAATCAAGCTTTTTATCAACTAATGAATAGTTTTCTTGATAATTTTATTTTATTGGAAATTTCATATGACTTGAAAATATCGGAATATCTTTCATAGAACATCAAATTTTTTCTTAGAGCAAGTTTTTTAAGTATTCCAGTTGGATGTATGACTGTTTGAACTTCTTCATGTAAGGATAAAAGTCCATTATTATCTTTAAGATCTGGAACATTAATGCAGTTGAATTTATCATCGATGAATTTCACATCTGATGCGAAATATTTAACCATACATTCGACTTTATTTTCATCTTTCATGACTGAAGTTATTTTGTTTATAATGTCAAATTTTTGCCAAGCCTTGTTGCTTCCTGCTAAAAAACCGGGATTATTGTTTTTGACCATGATCATTTTGTCTTCAATCAAATCGAAAACATGATCTATTTTTTCTTGAAACCAACAATCTGCGTCAAAATATGCAATATTGCCATCTAAATTTTTACTTAAATTTATTATGGAAGATAAGGTAGCGTTCCTGATATTTGAATTATGGTTTTCTTTTTGAACTAATACGTCGATTTCATTTAATTTTTTTTTGGTATAATTATTCAGGCCAAAATCAACAACAATAATTTTACATGATGTTTGAGATAATTCTTTCAATGAAGCAATCCATGAAATTCCCCATGGATTCCAATATTGATCATTCATGCCTGTTACGATGAAATTCAATGGTCACTCCGGTCTTACACAAATTTTTTGGCCTATCGCCAATAACTTTTCACGGTCTAGACCTTCGTGTCCAACCTGATCGGCATACTTGGCAAGCATTTCGTCGCCTTTATATAGAATAGCTTTAGCATCATGAATTATATGTTCATCAATGGTTTTTTTGTGCTGTTTTATTTCCAGACTTGCAAGATTGCTGTTTTCAAGTATTTCTTTTTTAACATTTATCAGGTCTGTTGCGCCAATATCATCCACTTTTATTTGAACATAATTACCTTCAAGTTGATATTTTTCCTTATCTGCATAATTAATGACAAGATGCTTTGGGCTGAAATTATTTTCAATGTATTCTTTTTCGTTCTTATCTCCATCGAAAACAATTATATGTTTCTTTTGGAATGCTTCGCCAAAGCTTAACTGCAATGGAGATCCAATGTATTCAACCTTTTTATTAACACGTTGTTCAGCATGATAATGGCCTAAAAAGGTGTGTGTGTAATCATTAAACAAAGCTGCGCTAATCGGAACCATGTCTCCATCATGTTCTATTGTTACATCAGAATGTTGAGAGCCATGAAGTATTGCGCCGTCCAATGCTATATGACCTAAAGCATATTCCATCATGCTGTGAAGCTTTTTTAATTCTTCAAGAGATTCAATTGGATTGTGGGTATAGGGAATAAAGTCCCAATTATGGCCTTCTATTTCAATTCTAGACGGTTTTGAGATTACATGTACGTTTGGCAAAGAAGAAAGAGGCATGACGCTACTTATTGTGGTTTTATCGTTAAACCATAAATCATGGTTTCCAAGAAGGAGATATATGTCAAAAATATTTTTATTAGATGAATTGGCGAATATTTCAAAAACTTTTTGATAGGTATATATCTCAATTTTTTGACGATCATGAAAAAGATCGCCTCCAAACAAGATTGATTTGATTTTTAGTTTTTCAGCAGTGTCAAAAACCCATTGAAGAGCCTTGAGACAATCTTCAAGCCTTTGATTGCTTCTCTTGTGTGGGTGTAAATGAATATCACTGAAAAGTAAAACTTTAGACATGATTCTCTCCTTAAGAAGCAGTATTGCAAAATTTGCTTGGAAAATACAAGTGCAAAGCAATAAAATGTAGCAAGGGACCATAAATAAAACAATGATAACTTTCAGACAATTTATCGAACACAAGTTGTTTACGGAAGAAGATGCTCCGGGTGGCGCACCACCCGGTGGTCCTCCCGGTGGAGCTTCACCTATGCCCATGCCTCCCGGTGGTGCAGGTGGTCCTCCCGGTGGTGCTGGACCTGCTCCCGGTGGTGCTGGACCTGCTCCCGGTGGTGCAGGTGGTCAGACTGCTGCTAAAAAATTGCGTAGTTATAATTTCTGGGATTCTGCTGAAAAGATTCTTGATCCAGAAAAATCCGAAGAAAAACCTCAAGATGATGAAGAAGCTCCTCCAGAAGAGGAAGCACCTCCACCAGAAGCTGGTCAAGAAGCTCCACCTGCTCCTGAAATGGGAGGAGCAACTCCACCTGCCCCAGCTGATATGGGTGCCGAAGCTCCTCCTGCTCCACCAGCTGCTTAGAAAATATCTTAAAAAATTCTTCTTTATTACGAAGATTCTTACTGGGCAAGGATGCCTTGTTTTAATTATTTTTCACTTATGCATAAATAAAACATGATGTCTTTTAGTCAATTTATTGAAATTAGAGAAGGATTTGGCCCTTATATAGGACCATGTGTTGATACTGATAATTATCAGGTTCAAGGAGCTTGCAGTCAACTTAATTCTGATTCTAAAAATGCGAAGATTAGCAAAGGCGAATATAAGCATAAGAAAAAGAAAAAGCATCGTTTGAAAAACGAAGAAGCATTAGCAAATCCCAAGACTGCTGTTACTGGAGCAAGTTCTCCGCTTCTCGTATCTGCTCCTGTGGCAGATAGAGAAAAATGGAGTGCTAGCAAGAAAGATATCTTGAATTTTTGGAAAACGCTTGAGGCCAACAAGCCAATTACAACAAGTCCAATTAAATATGGTTTCAAGGGATCAACATATAGCGAAGATGGAATCCGTATAACAGGAAGTCCTGCTTATATAACAAGTGTAATAAGTCATCTAAAAGACTTCTTAGCTTATGAGAACCCACAAAGCAAGCTAGCTGTTTCATATCGTGAAACACAATCTCCAAGCAAGATTGCCACTGGACAAAGCAAGACAAGTTATGTATTTTACATTGCCGTCAAGGACAGAGGCGATAAAAACTAAGAGAGGAGTTCTCAAAATGGAATTTTTTCTTTGGGGAGTTGTTGCTGGAATCGGATTTTCCTTTATCTATTTCACAGCTTCTGTATACTGGATTCTGAAGGATTATCAGAAGTCACGATAATCATTCGAGGAGTCAATTAAAGCCATGATGGCAATTCTTTGTACTGATGATCAGCTTAAGCTTAGAGAAGTCGAACGAGAATGCGTCAATCAGAAGTGGATTCCACTTCTGACATTCAAGCTTGAAAAAGATGAATCAATATATCTTCCTGTATTCAGCATTGAAGATACTGCCAAAAGCTTCATCAAGCGTAATCTTCCAAGATCTTGGACTCATGCTGGAATCTATTTGTCTGATCATGACTTTCTAGTTATTGAACAAAAAGGCTGGAAACTTGAACATTTCAGCTTTCCCAGAAAAATATCAGATCTTCCTGATGTACACTTAAGCTTTGAGATTCATGACTTTGCAGACAAGCCAGACTATAAAGTCGGTCGCCTTTGATCTGCCTTTCATTTAGACGAGAAAATTATGCAACTCACAGAAGAACAAAAAGATGTGATCAAAGGCATCTTGAAATCATTGGACAATGAACAGATTGTCACAATGGGAGGTCTTGCCGGAGTAGGTAAATCGACAATTTGCCGAACACTTCTCCAAGCACTTAAAAATAAAGGTCTATCTTTTGCTGTAAGTGCATATACTGGAAAAGCGGCTAATGTTCTTCGTAAGAAAGGACTTGGTGCCAACACAATCCATAGTATGATTTATCGTCCTGAAACTGACTCAAAAAGCGAAACAACTTGGCATTTGATTCCAAAATGGGAAATAGAAGAACAAGTAGATGGTTTTATTATTGATGAAGCCAGCATGGTCAGTAGAGAAATACATCAGGATTTAGTCTCTTTTGGCTTACCAATCATATATGTTGGTGATCATGGACAGCTTGAACCAATTGGAACAAAATTTAATTTAATGGAAAACCCGATGTATAGACTTGAAACTGTACATCGTAATGCAGGTGAAATTGCACATTTTGCAGAACATCTCCGCAAAGGTAATTCGGCCAGCACATTTTCTGCATCTCAAAAAGTTCAAATAGTAGAAGAATCAGTGATAGAAGATAGGCATTTAGCTGCTGTTGATCAAATAATTGTTGCTTTCAACAAGACTAGAGTCAAACTTAATCAAAGGGTTAGAAAAGAAAAGAAGATAGATTTTACATTTATTGCAAAAGGTGAAAAAATAATTTGTTTAAGAAACAGCAGGCAACTTGGTCTTTTCAATGGAATGCAAGGAGTCGTAACTAAAGTTCACAAAAATGAAAAATTTGATTTCACTTCTGATGGTTTGAGTTTTCATCAGATTAAATATGATCACGATCAATTTGGGCAAGAATCAAATCAATTTGAATTCAAGCAGGAAGCTAATCCTTTCGACTATGCTTACGCCATCACATGCCATAAAGCTCAAGGAGATCAGTTCGGCAATGTAATAGTCTATGAGCAAAGGTGTGACAACTGGGATCATGTAAGATGGTCTTATACCGCTGCTAGCAGGGCCGTAAACGGATTAATTTGGGTAAAATCAACAGAATTTCACCCTTCTTATCTCTTGTCTTAGAAATCGAATTGAGTTAAGATGAATGTGTGAAAGCCAACATCATTCATGTTACTGACCATGCAGTTGCTCGTTGGAAACAACGAGTTTCTGACGATCCTTATTTGAATGTTTATAGAATTATTGATGTTGTCAAAAAAGCAAAATTAATTTCAAAAAAAGAAATAATTCCATTTACAACACCAAGACAGAAAAACACTATTTATGCGATTTATGAAGACATTCTTTTTGTTATGGAGCCAATTGAAATAGATGAATATAATTTAGTTACAATCATTACTCAGACAGCGACATACACTCAAATTGTCAAAAAAACAAAAAAAATCAAAGAGCGTTTTGTACCAGAAACTAAAAAAAAGAAAAAGAAAATTCCTGCAAGGAAAAAACTAATCAATTTAATTGATGACTATTGACTGTCTCTGTTGGAACTGTTGATTATATTGACAATCTCTTCTCTTCTATTTTGCCAATAGGCAAGAGCAATAGATTTACCTTCTTGAACAGTTATCAAATCATTATTTTGGTATGCGCTTCCTAATGTATCCTCTACAATATTATCGCTTAAAATTCTTCTTACTAGAATTTTTACAATTTCACCTTTTTGAGCATATATTTTTGAACACCATATGCTTCCCAAAGGAATGCTATTTTCCGGTTCATTTGTTTGAATTTCAACAATTTGTTTTTTGTAAAAAGGTCTTTCGTTTCTTTCTCTATTTTCTTCGATTATTTTTTTTGCATTTTCCAAATCTATAAGGTCTGATTCGTTCCACATAGAACTTAACATGTCCAAATAAATTTTATGTTTAACGCACTTTTTAATGACTACCTTTTCCAACTCACCTTTTTTTGCCGCTAATTTAGAATACAAAATATTACCAGAATTAAATTTAGAAGATGGAACACCTGCAACAGGATTGATTTTTTCTTTTTTAATGATTGGTTCAAATGCTAACATGTTAACATTTATAATGTTCTGTGCTTCCTCAAGAGTAATCAATTCATCTTCTCTGTACAAGCTGTTTAGCCTGTCTTCGTAGAAATTTACATCTTTATAAAATGTTTTAATTGTATTTTTAATATAAACTTTTTCAATTACTATTTTTTCTAACTTTCCCTTCAAAGCAGCACTTTTCAAGTAGGCTATATCTTTGCCTTTAAGATGGCCAGTTGAATAACGATCATACTTGTGATAATAATATATTTTCTTCCACTGCTTGGCGCTACCAAGAACAAATAAATTGCCACTTCCAATATAATTATATACCATGTGACCTCTTATGCGCTTAATGTTTCAATTCGCTGATCTATTAGTGACAACTGAGACAGATAGTAAGAACTTCTATCTCTGTAAATAAGAGATTGAGGTGTAAAGAAGCTTTTGTTTCCATCTGTTATTTCATAAGTCAATTCTGCATCTAAGTCCCAATAAAATCCCAATACCGAATATTGAAATCCATCTGCTGTATAAACGGTATCTCCCAAATTGTATGGTAATAATTTTCTTAATATTGAATCGAACGAAAGGAAAGCCTCTCCACTTATTTCCACGCCGCCAGTTGTAGTGATGTTATAATCAGCTTGAACAGGCGAAAAACCATCAATTATTACACCATTTTTTGTTGTAATTACATAATTATCTGATATACCAGATATGGTTGCTCCACCAGCAGCAACTACATTCATGAGTTTTTCAACCATTGCAGCACCATCAACCAATACACCATTTGAGCTTGGCTGAAGGTTCTGCATAATCCATTGAATGAGTGGCATAATTTATATATTGTGTCTACTCTATTAGAATGATTAATTTCGAGGCGAAACCATGAATTTGATAAAAAAATGTCGTTATGGACTTATGATTTACAATAACAGCGACATATGGGTTGGTCGCTCTATTGAAAAATACGGTGAGTTTTCTGAATCAGAAGTACAAGTTTTTCAAGATATAGTGAAACCCGGCAATGTTGTTCTCAATCTTGGAGCCAATATTGGATGCCACTCTGTTGCTTTGTCTAGATTGGTTGGACCAAATGGTGTTGTTTTTTCATATGAGCCAGAAAGAAATAATTTCACAACATTGGCTGGCAATATTGCCATAAACAACCTCAGAAACGTCTATGCCTTTCAAAAAGCAGTTGGTTCAACAAGCGGTCTTATTGCAGTGCCAGAAATCAACATAGAAAAGACAGTTAACTTCGGAGGTCTTTCTCTTGTTCATGATTACAGTGGTAGCTCACACTATCCAGTTCCACTCATCACACTTGATGAATGTAATTTTATCAAGTGTGATTTAATTAAAATTGATATTGAAGGAATGGAAAAATTAGCTTTGCAAGGATCACAAGAAACCATTAAGAAAAACAAACCAATTCTTTATGTTGAAAACGACAGAGAAGAAAAATCTAAAGATTTAATCGAATACATAAAATCATTGGATTATATTGTTTACAAACACCTTGCTCCTCTTTTTAATCCTAACAATTTTTTTGGTAACAAGGAAAATGTTTTTGTAAATGAAAATAATGCCTTGATAGTGTCAAGCAACCTTTATTGTCACCATAAAAGCATTGATTCTCCAATTAATGTCAAAAAATTTGCAATGGAGTTAATTTGATTACAGCATTTATTGTTTTTTTAAGTTTAGGTCAAAATGCGCCTGAAACAACAGGACTTCCTTATGATCGCAATGCCAAAAACATTGCGACTCTCTTCACCATGACAAATGAAGATGGAAGGCTTGAAAACATCCAAATTATGGAAAGTATTTTCAAAGATGGAAGTCTTGGATTCAAATCTGAATCACATCATAATAAGTCTTCAAAATACATTTACGAGAGATTAGAATCTGCCGCAAAAGAAGTAGGAACATACGGAACACTTCTTTTTTATGTAAATAGTCATGGAGGAGGAAGCTGGAAAAATTTTTCAATGACTGCTGCTGGAGGTGATTTCAAATTCAGCAAAGCTCTTCAAGCTATTGCAAAAGGAAACAAAGTGAAAAGACTTATTATTTTCATAGACACATGTCACGCAGAAGGAGGAATTCAAGAAGGATTCCAAGAAGGAGGCAAGCAGATTTTGAACATAAGAACAGGTTTGCAAGAACTACCTTCAATTTATAAGGTTTCTGACCCAGATAAGTTTTTTGACACAGAAATTACAATTAATTATGGACAAGATAGCGGTTCTTATTCAGAAGCACTGATACTTGCCTCGACAAATGTTAACACATTATCAACAAGAACTATTTTCCCAACAAAAATGAAAGCAACACTTCAAAAAATAAAAAATGAAAAAACAATTACAGTAGCACAATTCTTAAAGAAATTCGCAGAATCACACAATGACGTTTATCAAAAACCATTATACAAAGTTTTACCAGATGATAAAATTTTGAGTGAACCTTTGTTTGCTAATGTTGTAAGAGAGATCACGATATTTGACAGAGTTGAAAATAAAAAAATCAATTTACCGAGCAGTTATGTCATTTTGCCTTCTGATTAATTGGTAAGCTTTCTACAACTTCATGGATAAGGTCTTTCCAAGTTGTTTTACAACGAAACAATCTTGCAGATGGATACCAAGGAGTTGTTTCTACATCATCAAACCATCGCCAATCACAATGTTTTGCCAGTAAAATCCAAACTGGCTTACCCATGGCTCCACACAAGTGAGCTAGTCCCGTATCAACTGTAATGACCAGATCAAGACTTTCAATGATGTTGGCTAAGTCTGTAAAGTTTTGTATTTTTTTACTCATGTCGATTACAGAAAAAGATTCAATTCCTTCATTCAAATCAATACTTCCTTGTGGCCAATCCCTTTTTGTTTTAACGCCTTTCATAAGACTGTAACATTGAACATTTTTACATTCAATCAGTTCTTTCATGGCAATAATTGGCATTGATCTTAAAAAATCTCTTGCGTGGTCTGAGTTTCCTCCCCAACATATTCCTATTTTCATTTTACTTTTTGGACATTTTAATTTAATTTTTCCCGTTGACTTGAAATAAGGCTCGCAAAAAACGTCTTCTGAATTGCATGTTTTGAATATTTTAGGCAAACTGCAAACAGAAATACAGTAATCACTCTTGGGAGGGTCTGGCCAATTATTATTATTTTGTCTTGATATAACTTCATCGATATCAAAACTATCACGCACCATTTGTGCAATTGGCTCTTGAACCTCACAAATTATTTTACCAACAAGTGGACGAATTCTTTTTATAAATCTGGAAAAGAAAATAAAGTCTCCCAACCCTTGCTCGCTATAAATAAGCAATGATTTTTTCTTGATCTTTTGTCCTTCCCATTCTGGCTGTAAAAACCTTTTCTTGAATCTCGAAGTAATATCATGGGAAAAAAATCTATAATCATAAAGCCTAAATCCTTCCTCATATTCTCCACGCCTAAGCAAACTTAACCCTAAGTTGAAATTACTCATGGCATGATTAGGATTTATATTAAGCGATTTTCGATACATTTCTTCAGATTCTTTGTATCTTAATACATTTGCAAGAACTACTCCTGCATTATAATAAGGGTCAAGATTTTCTCCCCTTGAGTAGTCAATAGTTTTCATCGCTGTTTCAACAGAATTATCGTGATCTCCCATTACGCTGTAAACATGAGTCAAATTAGACCAAATATGCCAATTTGAAGGATCAATTTTTAGAGCCGACTCAAATGTTTCTAATGATTTTTTATAATCTTTCAAATTGGTGCAATATGATAGCCCTAAACAGTTTAGCGCCTGAACAGCCATGTGTTCACAAGACCAAATAGCCTCTCCATTCCTTCCTTGAGAAGTCAAACTAGTGTAATCGGTGTAAAAATCAGACAGTAATTTTTCTAAATGCATCTGTTTTGTCCTATATAAAATAGTTTTGAACCTAAAAATAAAATGAAAAGGCAATCTTTATGGCAGACTTATTTAGTAACAATCTAGATTTAACAATAATGCGCCATGAACATGCAAAAATGATTGCTCAGGTGAACATCCAAGCCAAAAGCATCAGAATAATTGAGTTACAAGAAGAAATTGTTCGTTGTAATAACGATATGGAAGCACAAAAAAAAGTAATCGAAGAAGCAGAGAGAAACATAAAAATCCATCAAGAGGCTAAAAATTCCAAAGAAAAGGAGTAATTAAATGGCTGATATACAGACGCAACTTCCAGTAAAGCTTACAGATAATACAAACACAGCGGCAATTACAGCTGGAAACGCTCTGAAAGTTGACAACTCAAGCGTTACTCAGCCAGTTAGTGGAACAATAACTGCTGTTCCAACTGGAACCTATACAGTTGCTGGTACTATATCCGCCACTGTTAGTGGAACACAAACCGTAACTGGTTTAGGTACTGCTGGAACAGCTAATGCAGGAGTCATAACAATTCAAGGCATCGCAGGCATGACAGCCTTAGATGTTACAGGAACAGTTGACACAACTGGCAGTACAGTAACTATTGGTAATTCAATTACTGTTGGCGATGGTACAATCACTGTCGCTAACCCAGTAAACACAGTAACAGTTGCTAACACAGTAGAAACAGTTACTGTTGCGAGCGGTACTATTTCAGTCAATGATGGTACAATCACCGTTGCCAACCCAGTAAACACGGTAACGGTTGCTAACACAGTAGAAACAGTCACAATTGCTAGTGGTACAGTCACTGTTGCTAGTGGTACTATTTCGGTCAATGACGGTACAATAACTGTTGCCAACCCAGTAAATACAGTAACAGTTGCTAACACAGTAGAAACAGTCACAATTGCAAGCGGTACAGTTACTGTTGCGAGCGGTACTATTTCGGTCAATGATGGTACAATCACCGTTGCTAACCCAGTAAACACAGTAACGGTTGCCAATACAGTAGAAACGGTCACAGTTGCAAGCGGTACAGTCACAGTTGCAAGCGGTACAGTCACAGTTGCAAGCGGTACTATTTCGGTCAATGACGGTACAATCACCGTTGCCAACCCAGTAAACACGGTAACGGTTGCTAACACAGTAGAAACGGTCACAATTGCTAGTGGTACAGTCACTGTTGCTAGTGGTACAGTCACTGTTGCGAGCGGTACTATTTCGGTCAATGATGGTACAATCACCGTTGCTAACCCAGTAAACACAGTAACGGTTGCCAATACAGTAGAAACGGTCACAGTTGCAAGCGGTACAGTCACAGTTGCAAGTGGTACTATTTCGGTTAATGACGGTACAATCACCGTTGCAAACCCAGTAAGCACAGTGACAATTGCAAGCGGTACAGTAACCACTTCGCCTTCTGGAACTCAAACTATAACAGGAAGTGGAACTGCTGGAACCGCTGCTGCTGGCGTTGTAAGTATTCAAGGTATCAACAACGCTTACAACTTAAATGTTAGTCTTCTTTCTCAGACTGGAATAGTTGTAAATCATGATACTTCTGTTGATGTTGCGAATAGCAGCACTGGCACCGTTTCTTACACAGTTACGGCTGGAAAAACATTTTATCTTAAGGGCATTATTGCAAGTTCTTCTGGAGCGCCTTGCAAGGTAATTGTTGATTCTGGAGCAGGTCCAACTGTTTATGGAGTAGGATTCTATTCTGCGGCCATACCATATTTGGCAATGAATTTCGTTCAGCCTCCTGCAATATCTGCTGCTACAGTAGTCAGGGTTAAAATTCAGAATAATGCGGGATCGGCACAAACTGTTTATGCAACAATTATGGGTGAAGAGAGATAAAATCAACATTGAGGTCAAATTTACAAAAGCCCGCAAAAACACTTGCGGGTTTTTTTGTGTAAAAACAGTAGTTTTACTAACCTTAGGGATAAATAAATAATCATGGGTGACTTATCAAGAGTTCAAACTTCAATTCCTGTTCAGCTTGTAGATGCAAATGATTTACAGGTTGTTGACATTACTACAAGTACGCCTAGCGGTACTGAAGCTGGTGTAGTTGTTCGTAATATACCTAGTGGGACGCAAACTGTAGAGGGAACCGTAACTGCTTCTCCTAGTGGAACTTACACTGTGGCTGGTGGTGGTTCTGCTGGGACTGCTGCTGCTGGTGTAGTTACGGTTCAGGGTATAGCGAGTGGTGTTTCTGTAGCTGTGGCTTTAGATAATAGCAGTTATAAAAGTAAAGGCACAAATACATTTACTACATCTGCTCCTAATGGAACAGCTACATCAATAATTGGATCGAATGCTAATCGAGCATCTTTACTCATTTACAATGCTGGTTCTGCGACAGTTTATCTTGGGAAGTCAGGTAGTGTGACTACTGGCAATGGCGTTCCTTTGTTGCCTAATGCGAGCATTGAAGACACAGAAAGCACAGATTCTTGGTATGGAATCACTGGTGGAACCACAGGTGATTTAAGGGTAATTGAAACAGCAATATAATCAAGAATGGGAATGAAAGATGCGAATAAATCAACCACCATTATTTTCAGGGGCAGTAGTCAGCGGATTTATAGGTGACTCTGCTGTAGTTTCTGGATCTGTTGGATCGGGGCAAATTGGATCAATTCATTTAGCAAGCGGTACAATTCCTGCTGGTTTTAGCCTTACTTCGGGTGTTATTGTTTCTGGTTTTATTGGTGATAATGCTGTAAATTCTGGTAATATTAGTAGTGGTGCGATTGGTGTCAATCATTTAATTTCTGGTTTAATTACGACATTGTCCCTTGGTTCTGGTCAAGTAACTAGCGGAAATATTGCTTCTGGTGTTGTATTCAGATTACTTTCAGGAAGTATTAATAGTGGTAATATTGGTGATAATGCTGTAAATTCTGGTAATGTTAGCAGTGGAAGTATTGGACTAGTTCATTTAGCAAGTGGTACTGTATTTTCTGGTACATTCGTTGCCTCTGGAACAGTACAGAGCGGATCATTAGGTAATGCTTCTGTTGTATCTGGAAGTATCGCTAGTGGTGTGATTGGACTCAGTCATATTGCGTCTGGTGTAATTCAATCGGGGATTACACTAACTTCTGGTTCTGTTGTTTCTGGTTTTATAGGTAACAATGCTATTAATTCTGGTAATGTTAGTAGTGGTAGTATTGGTGTCAATCATTTAATTTCTGGATTAATTACAACATTATCTCTTGGTTCTGGTCAAGTAAACAGTGGTAATATTGCTTCTGGTGTTGTATTTAGATTGCTTTCTGGATCAATTAACAGCGGAAACATTGGCGACACTGCTGTAAATTCTGGTAATATTAGTAGTGGAAGTATCGGTTTATCACATTTAGCCTCTGGTACTGTATTTTCTGGTACATTCGTTGGTTCTGGAACAGTACAAAGTGGATCATTAGGTAATGCTTCTGTAGTTTCTGGTAGTATCGCTAGTGGTGTGATTGGACTCAGTCATATTGCTTCTGGTGTAATTCAATCAGGTATTACATTAACTTCTGGAAGTGTTGTTTCTGGTTTCATTGGTGACGCTGCTGTAAATTCTGGTAATATTGCATCTGGGCAGATAACTGGTAATCATCTTGCATCTGGAACGGTATTAACACAATTAACTTCTGGAATTATTACTTCTGGAATGATTGGTAATGCTGCTGTTGTCTCTGGAAGTATTGCTAGTGGTGCGATTATTGCGGCTGGTACAAATGCACAGTTGCAATATAATCTCTCAGGATATTTTGCTGGCACAGATGCAATTTCCTATAACAATTCGTCTGGTCATTTATCCATAACCGCACAAAGTGGAACATATGTTCCCTTAATTATTAAGGGAGCGGCGCTTCAGAGTGCTGATTTATTTGATATAATTGATGCTTCTGGAAACAAAAAATTATATTTTAGTTATACAAATAACAGTGTCGCAACAATGTCCATAAGAGCGCATGGTGGCGGTTTTGGTACTATGGGCTGGGATATTGGAAGTGATTCAGCATACAATTATCTCAAACCAGTAGGTGGCGCTGGTCCCGGTCAATGGAACATAAGAGATACAGTTATAATGAATATGTATGGTCCATCATATACAGGACCAAATACATCTCCTCTTCCAAACATTTATTTTGTTGAACAAAATACTAATGCTGGGATTAGCATAGAACCAAGTTTTGTAAGCACGATTCCAAATTTAACATTTTCTGCAATTTCTTATGGCTCTGGAACAACGAGAGCAACATTGATTGCTGGCAGATTAACTCTTGCCACTCCTAATCCAACAAATGTTGGTCTGACTGTAAAAGGTGCAAATTCTCAAACTGGGAATTTGCAAGAATGGTCCAATAGTAGTGGATCTGCTTATGCATCCATCAATGCTTCTGGAACTTTTTTTGGAACGCTTTCTTCTGGAATAGTTATATCAGGAAATATTGGTAACAATGCTATAAATTCTGGAAATGTCAGCAGTGGAAGCATTGGACTGGTTCACCTTGCTTCTGGCACTGTATTCTCTGGCACATTTGTTGGTTCTGGTAGTGTTCAGAGTGGATCATTGGGCGACTCTGCTGTTCTTTCGGGAAACATTGGGTCAGGACAAATTGGAAGTATACACTTAGCTTCTGGAACAATTCCTGCTAGCTTTAGTCTTACTTCGGGTGTTATTGTTTCTGGTTTTATTGGCAACAATGCTGTAAACAGTGGGAATATTAGTAGTGGTAGTGTTGCTGGTCCTCATTTAGCTTCTGGTGTGATTAATGCTATTTCTGGTAATGTTGCTATTAGTTCTGGTAGTCTTAGTGTTAACACTATTTTTGCAACAAGTGGAAATGTTGGTGTTGGGACAAGTCTAGTTCTTAGAGCAGCAAATGCTGTTACTTCTGGTGCTGGTGGGGATATTATCCTACAACCGGGAACACAAAGTGTTACGGGTGGTAACGGAAGCGTTAAATTTTTAAGAACTAATTCAACAACAGCAATTGCTGTATTGCCAAATTACAATTCAAATAATGGAGGAATACTATGGTACAGAAAATCTGATAATGCTGAAATTGCTCGTATCAATTGTTCAGACCCTGACTCTGGTTCGCTTAATTTTGATTGTCCATTTTCTTTTAATTTTAATAATCAAGCAAGTTTTAATGGCAGCATAGCCATCATTGCCAATGGCAGTATAGCCATTGGTGGACTAGTTGGTGGAGCACTTAAGTCAGCAACAAGACATATAATTGGAGTTTATTCAGATTATCTTACTACTTCTGGTGGATCTTTTTCTTTTCCATCAAATACTACCAATATCAATTCAGATACAAATAACTTAACTATTAGTGCATCGGCTTTCCAAAGACTAAATGTGACATCAGGTTGCACAATAACTGGCTTATCTTTCCCAACTGCTGCCTCACATGTAGACGGCAGATTCATCAGACTTGCAAACGTAGGAACGCAAAATCTAACATTATCAAATCAAGATGCGCTCAGTAGTGGAAACAATAGATTTTATAATTACACAAGTGGAAACATAGTTCTTGGACCAAATCGCTTTGTTGATGCAGTTTACGATAGTACAACAGGTGGTTGGAGGGTTTATGGTGATAATTATCCTTATGTTTTACCAACAACAAATGGAACAAGTGGACAATTACTCACAACTAATGGTGTTAATAATTTAGCTTGGGCTAATGGATTTGCTCTAACTTCTGGAAGTGTTACTTCTGGTTTTATTGGTGATAATTCTGTAAACAGTGGTAATGTTAGTAGCGGAAGCATTGGATTGGTTCATCTTGCTTCTGGCACTGTATTTTCTGGTACATTCGTAACCTCTGGTAGTGTTCAGAGTGGAGCATTGGGCGACTCTGCTGTCCTTTCAGGAAGCGTTGGGTCAGGACAAATTGGAAGTATACACTTAGCTTCTGGAACAATTCCTGCTATCTTTAGCCTTACTTCGGGTGTTATTGTTTCTGGAATGATCGGAAATGAAGCTGTTGTTTCAGGAAGTATTGCAAGTGGAAGTATAGGGCAATTTGCAATTGCAAGTGGTAGTATCACAACTGAACATATCGCTTCTGGCGCTGTAATAAATGCAGATATTGCTGATAATGCAGTTACTAGTGGTAAAATATCTTCTGGCATTGTTGGTTCGGTTCATATTAGTAATGCTGGAGTTCTTTCTGGTAATATTGGTTCTGGACAGATAGGGTTTTATCATATTGCTTCTGGTGTAATTTCTACTGCTACACTTGGTTCAGGGCAAGTGACTTCTGGTGTAATTGCTAGCGGAAGTATTAGTAGTTTTAATTTATCTTCTGGTGTTGTCCAAAGTGGTCATATTGGTAATAATGCTGTAAATTCTGGAAATATAAGTAGTGGAAGTATTGGTGTTAATCATTTAATTTCTGGTTTGATTACGACATTGACATTGGGAAGTGGACAGGTAACGAGTGGAAGTATAGCAAGTGGAAGTATAGGACGATTTCATATTAGTAATGCTGCTGTCGTCAGTGGAAGTATAGCAAGTGGAAGTATAGGACGATTTCATATTAGTAATGCTGCTGTCGTCAGTGGAAGTATAGCAAGTGGAAGTATAGGAACGAATCATTGTTCATCTGGTACACTTTTCACAGTAACAAATCCTTCGACAAATAGAGTTATCACAAGTTTGGCATCTGGTACAAATTCTGCAACAGCTAATACCAATTTGACTTATGATGGATCAACTCTTACCGCTAATTCAGTAACGAGTGGTAGCACTGTTATAAGTGTTACTGGTCAAGCGGGTCAATTATTTTCTGTAACTGATAGTAATACTGGAGATATTTATCAAATAGGTGATATTTCTGGTGTTCCGATCATGACTGTAAACAGTAATGGTTATGTAAAAATTGTAAGTAATACTTTTACTGGTCAATCTTCTAGTTTTACTGCTTTTAGTATTGCTGATACATCTGGTGTTGCAGCATTTATTGAATATTATGCGATCAACACAACAACTAGTGCATATAGGGCTGGAACTGTTTCATCTGTTTGGAATTCCACTGCTGACACGCTTGTTTATTCTGAAACATCTACAGACGATTTGGGTGGATCAACAATTGGACTTACATTTAGTGCTGCAATTACAAGTAACAATTTCGTTTTAACTGCTAATATAACTACTGGTACTTGGACCATTAAACTAGGAACTAGGGTGCTATAATGGCTATAATCGTAAAAGGTACTGTCAAGATAGCAAGACCAATTGTTCCAACAGATATTGCTGGTCTTCAACTATGGCTAGATGCTTCTGATTCTACCACTTTATTCCAAAATTCAGATGGTACTACGCCTGCAACTGCTGATAGTGACCCAATAGGATATTGGGGAGATAAAAGTGGAAATGGCAACAATGTAATTCAATCTGATGTTTCATTAAAACCATCTTTGAAATTGACAATACAGAATAATAAAAACACACTTCGATTTGACGGAACAAATGATAAATTAACTGGAAATTTATCTCCACAATCAAGTGATCGCACAATGTTCATTGTTGCTAAAAGAACTAGCACTACATCTGCATGGCGTGGAGCAATTTTACTTAATTCCAATGACATAAATGATCAAACGGGAACAACTAAATACATAATACAACAAGCTGGAAATGGAACAAACAGTCTTGGTGGCGGTCGCCCAACTCCTGGATTAGAATATACATATACTGGAAATGGTACTAATTATTTTATAATTAGTCAGACAAATACGCTTACTGGATCGGCGGCTAAAATGAACGGTGCATCTGCTGGAAGTGTATCTCATGCATCGACTTCTATTGGGACAGGAGTTCAAGTGCGAATAGGTTCTGGCAGACTTTCCAACACTGAAACGTGGTACGGTGATATTGCAGAAGTTATTGTTTATAATTCAGTATTATCAGCATATAATATAGTATTTTTAGAATCCTACCTCAATACGAAGTGGGGTGTTTACTAATGAGTGTCATTTCTGGTCCAAATATTGTCATAGATGGATTGATTTTCCATGCAGATGCTGGAAACACAAAAAGTTATTCTGGTTCAGGAACAACTTGGACTGATTTAAGCGGTAATAGCAGGCACATAACACTTATCAATAGCCCTACATTTAATTCTGATAGTGTTTTATTTAATGGAAGCAACCATTATAGTGAAAGTGTTATATTCACTCCAAATATTACATCAAAAACAACAATGGCATGGTGCAAATTAACTTCAATATCACAAACTGCTGGTGGTTTAATTGGAATTATGGGAAGCGGAGGAGAACCTTTTGACTCTATAGTTTATAACGAAACCAGTAACGGATGGGGTTTTGGTTCAACCGGATTCCAGAGAACAGCATGGTCTGGTGTAAAAGAAACATCGACATCAGCTTGGGTTCATTTAGCAGCAACATATTCAAATCTAAATTACAATCTATACAGAAACGGTGTCAACATACTTACAACAACACTTTATAATGCTCTAAATTACAACTTTGCTTCTAAAATAATAATGGGGAAGAGACATGGATCACTTATAGGACCATTAGGCGCATATATTTCTCAAGGAATGGTTTACAGTCGTGCTTTGTCATCAGCAGAAGTTTTGCAGAATTATAATTCATTAAAAAGTAGATACAACCTATAAAGGAGAATTTATGAATATTGAGCCAATTATTTCGACGAATCCAGTTACAACAGTTCCAGTTCCAGAAAAGGTTTATGACACATGGTTTCTATCAGATTTTCGTCTAAGCGCAACAGGTGATCGTAAATTTGTTGCAGAAATATTCTGGACATTAGGAAAAATTAATGCAGATGGAACATCAGAACTAAGCGAAAAAAGAACAAATCACTTTATTCCAGATCTTTTAAGTGAAGAAAGTTTACTCGCAAACCCAGAAATTGCAACTTTAGTTCCAGATTTCTTGTCTACTCTGGCAGCAGTTAGCAAAAGAGCTAATGTTATTTAATGATAACAGACTAAATACAATAAATAAGTTTTCTTTTTGGAAAGTGAAGAAAAGGAAATAAAATGTCTAATGAATTTGTAGTTAAAAAAGGCTTGATTCTAAATAATCAAGCCCCAGTTAAGTTTACAGATGCGTCTGGAACAATCTATGTTGCTGTTCAAGCTCCAAGTGCTGTTAGTTCAGGCAATGTAAATATAACTCTACCCGGATCTTATGGTACAAGTGGTCAAATACTAGCAACCAATTCATCTGGAACACTTTCTTGGGTCACACCAGCATCAATAACTTCTGGTTCTGTCACTTCTGGATTTATTGGTGACGCTGCTGTAGTTAGTGGATCTGTTGGAAGTGGTCAAATAGGAGCAGTTCACTTAGCGTCTGGTACTATCCCTTCTGGTTTTGCTTTATCTTCTGGATCTGTCATCTCTGGCTATATTGGTGATGCTGCTGTAGTTAGTGGAAGCATTGCTTCTGGACAAATTGGTGCTAACCACATTGCTTCTGGTGTAATTCCGACAAGTTTCAGCTTAACTTCAGGAATTGTTCAGAGTGGGAACATTGGTAACAATGCAGTAAACAGTGGAAATGTCAGTAGTGGAAGCATTGGTTTAGTTCATCTTGCAAGTGGAACTGTATTCTCTGGAACATTTGTTGCATCTGGAACAGTACAAAGTGGATCATTAGGTAATGCTTCTGTAGTTTCTGGTAGTATCGCTAGTGGAAGCATTGGAAGTATTCATTTGGCTTCTGGAGTTTTAGTTCCGACTTATATTTCTGGAACAGCAAATCAAATTCTTGGAATCAATGCTGGAGCAACAGCAAATGAATACAAAACACTTGCTGCTGCTGGAAATATATCAATTACAAATAATCCAAATCTGGTTACAATTGGAACAACAGGTGAAGTTCCTCTTGGATATTACATTTCAGCATATTCAGATGTGACACAAACTAATACAGGATTAGCTTCTGGCAATTTAATGACATATAATAATGTTGCCGAAGCAAATGGAATTTCAGTTAGATCTGGATCAAATGTCGTATTTGGATACCCCGGAACTTATAATATTCAGTTTTCAGCACAACTTGATAAAACAGATTCTGGATTAGATCAAATTGATATTTGGTTAAAATTAAATGGATCAAATGTTGATAACAGTAGCACAAGACTTGATTTGACTGGTAATGATGCTAAAGTAGTAGCAGCATGGAACTGGGTTTTATCTGTTTCTTCAGGCGATTATACAGAAATTGCTTGGTATTCAGCAGATGCAGATTTAAGGTTGTATGCCGAAGCATTAATTAGCGGTCGTATTCACCCAGCCATCCCATCTGTTATCATGACAGCTGTTCAGGTCATGAACACAAGTGCTTATGGAACAGTGACTAATGTTGATTTAAGTTTACCTAATCAATTTGTTGTAAGTGGTAATCCAGTAGTTTCTTCTGGAACATTAAGTGCTGCATGGGCATATCAACCACAAAATACATTCCTAGCTGCTCCTGCAAATACTAGTGGAACTCCAAGTTTCAGAGTTATTTCTTCTGGTGATCTTATTTCTGGACAAGTAATGTCTGGAAGCATTAGTAGCGGACAAATTGGAAGTATTCATTTAGCTTCTGGAGTTGTTGTTGGCTTTTTGACTTCTGGAATTATAACTTCTGGAATGATTGGCTCAGGGGTAGTTTTCAACAATAATATTGCATCTGGTGGAGTTGTTAGTGGAAAACTTGCTGACGGTTCTGTTGTTTCTGGAAGCATAGCTTCTGGTCAAATTGGTGTTAGTCATTTAATTTCTGGATTAATTACAACATTAACATTAGGAAGTGGTCAGGTAACTAGTGGAAACATTGCTAGTGGAGTTGCATTTAGATTACTTTCTGGAAGTATTACTTCTGGATTTATTGGTGATAATGCTGTTGTTTCTGGAAGCATAGCATCTGGACAGATTGGACAATTCCATCATGCTTCTGGATCGGTAACAAGTGGAAGCATTGGTAATGCTGCTGTAGTAAGCGGAAGTATAGCATCTGGGCAAATTGGTGTTAATCACTTAATTTCTGGATTAATCACAACATTGTCCCTTGGTTCTGGTCAGGTAACCAGCGGAAATATTGCTAGTGGAGTTGTGTTTAGATTGCTTTCTGGAAGTATTACTTCTGGATTTGTTGGTGATAATGCTGTAAACAGTGGAAATATTAGTTCTGGACAGATATTTACATTACATATTGCTTCAGGTGGATTACTTTCGGGAGCAATTGGTAGTGGTCAAATTGGTTCTTTTCATTTAGCTTCTGGTGCAGTCACTTCTGGAGACATAGGTAACGCTGCTGTAGTTAGTGGAAGTATCGGATCTGGTCAGATTGGACAATTTCACTTAGCTTCTGGTGTAGGTGGTGGTGGAGCTAGTCTTACTTCAGGTTCTGTTACATCTGGATATATTGGAAATGCTGCTGTAGTAAGTGGAAGTATTGGTAGTGGACAAATTTCTTATCCGCATATAGCAGTTGCATCTGGATTTATAGCTGGTCAAATGTTGGCTATAAGTTATTCTGGAACTCTATATTTTAGTAATATAGATGGAGGGACTTTCTAATGAGAAAAATTGGAGTCTTAATTTTAGGAACATATAGATCAGGCACCAGTGTTACTGCTGGTGTAATGCATCATTTAGGATTTGACACAAATTCAAAGACGGCAGAAGAAGAAAATTCAAAATTTAATCCAACCGGATCTTTTTCAGACAAACATTTCCACATACCAGTAAAAATTGACTTTCAAGAATATTTTTTAATCAAAAATAAATTTGATTTGTGGGCATGTAAAAGTCATTTGTTTTTTCAAAACAATTTAATTGAAGATTATAAGAAAAATTTTCCAGAAGATAGAGAATCTTGGTTGATAGTAACCGACAGACAAACTCAAAATTCAATTGATTCGTTCACATCAGTTAGCGGTGGTCGTGATTTATCATCTGAAATAAACAAACAAAAGAAAATTTGCCAAGAAACATATGATTCATGGGATAGCGACAAAAAAATAATTGTAAATTTTAATGAACTTAAAAATAATACTTTTGAAACTATAAAAAACATTTGCTCTAAATTAAATGTAAATTTTGTAGAAGAATCACAAAATCATGTTCAAGCTAATTTAAGCAAGTTTGGGGAATAAAAATGGCACAAACACATCATTACCTATTTGATACGGCTACTGGGTTTAATGACAGTACTGGAAGCGACAATTTCGTAAACACAACGGGGACTATTGACGCTTCTGGCAAAATTAATCAAGGTTTTCGTTTTGAATACTTGGGTATGATACCAACAAGCACAGCAAATAACTTGTTGCCAACATCTGGCGCATTTACAATAGCTTTTTGGATGAACGAAAACTTTGGTGGTGCTGGTCTTCTTTTGTTCACTGTCGGAGACATGAGTGTTGCAGTTTACGGAAAAAGTAGTGAAATAGGAGTTTATCAGACTGGATCTGGTACTTTTTATTTCCCCAGAACTAGCGGCTCTTATACTCATTACATCATAAGTACAAATGGATCTGGAACTTGGACAGTTTATAAAAATAATGTCTCACAAACATTAACAGGTGCTTCAAGTTGGACACCAAACGCCACAACATATAACTCTACTAGTGATTTTAGTTTTAATGGTGGATCAAATGGCGATCCAGTATTCATAGACGATCTTAGAATTTATAACGAAGTCATAGATGCCACAGAACGAGCATTCATCTATAATTCTGGCACAGGTACACAATCTGATAGTGGTGGTGGCGGTGGAGGATCAGCAACACAACTTAGCGTTACGACACAACCAACAAGATCTTATTCAACAAGAAACATTCCAACTCAACCAGTTATAAATCTTCTCACAAGTGGTGGGACAGTTGATGGTGCAGCTACAAATACAGTTTTTGCAAATGTTGTTTCTGGTGCTGGTACTATCGGTGGTAGTACAAGTGTATCTGCAACTAGTGGTGTTGCTACATTTTCTGGATTAAGCGTTACTGGATTTGGTCCTATTGGACTAGGTTTTACCGCATCTGGATTAACAGCAGCTTATGCTACCAGTTTCTTAGTAGACATACCTGTTCCCATTAGACCAATAAGGTCTGAAACTTCTGGATTAGTTCCAACTTCTGGTCAACTTCAAATTGGTGAATTAGCAATAAACATAGTTGATCAAAAAGGTTATGTTAAAAAAACAGATGGAACAATTGCCACAGTTTGGCAACCATCAACTCTTACTTCTGGTTCTGTCACTTCTGGATTCATAGGTAACGCTGCTGTAGTCAGCGGAAGTGTCGGCTCTGGACAAATTGGACAATTTCATCTTGCTAGCGGAGTTGGAGGCAGTTCTAGCCTTACTTCAGGACAAGTAGTTAGTGGAAATATTGGAAATAATTCAGTTAACTCTGGAAATATCAGTTCAGGACAGATTGGAACATTTCATCTGGCATCTGGCACATTTTCTTCAGGTCAATTCTTTGTTTCAGGAGCAGTTACATCTGGCGATGTAACTATAAACGGCATTTCAATTGGTAGAGGTCTAAGTAACGAGGAAACAAATACAGTTATTGGAAACACTGATGTTTATCCTGCATCTGGAGGTCAAAATGTTTATATTGGCTATGAAGTTGGAAATTACACTTCTGGACTAGGCGCAAATGTCGTCATTGGCGGATTGGCTGCTCGATATCAAAGAGAGTTGAATCAATCAGTTATTATTGGTAGCTTAGTTGCGATTTCGTCTGGAACATTAAACAATGCGACAATTATTGGTGCCAGTGCTGCAATTAATGTTCAATCTGGTATAAATACAACAATTTTGGGAACATCGGCAGGATCAGATACGTTTCTGAGTGGCAAGGTTACCTCATTATCAAACTGTCTTTTACTTGGCGCATTTGCATCACCTAAATTTCCGTCAGAAAGCGATTCCATAGCTATTGGTCAAGCTGCAACAACAGAAGGCTCTCAAACCCTAGTAATTGGAACTTCTGTAATTATTTCAGGTACAATTCACGGTAATATAAATTTCCCCAAAGGCATAAGAATTGGCGGAACAACAGCAAGCATTACATCCGGTGGTTTGCTTACTGCAACACTAGCCTCTGGCATTGTCACTTCTGGATCAATTGGCAACGGAAGTGTATTTTCCGGGTCGATTGCAAGCGGACAAATAGGCAAATACAGTTTAACAAGTGGTCTTGTCCCATCTTTTACAATTAGCGCATCTACTCCATCTAGCCCACTTTATGGTGATAGGTGGTTCGATACAAATACAGGAACATTACTAACTTATATTTATGATGGTGCTACAGCACAATGGGTCCAGTAAAAATTTAGGATAAAAAATGCCAATTAGTTTTCCATCATCACCAACTTCAGGACAAAGATATGAATTCAGCTTCAATGCTTGGATTTATAATGGTACATTTTGGCGTTCAACTAACGCCTCTGGAAGCATTACAAGCGGTCAGTTGGGCGACAATGTTATATTCAGCGGTAATATCGCCTCTGGGCAGGTAGGACAGTACCATCTTGCTAGTGGAGTAGGTGGTGGAGGCGGAGGTAGCCTTACCTCTGGACAAGTCCAGTCGGGGAATATAGGTAACAATTCCGTCACAAGCGGCAACATCGCTTCTGGTCAGGTGGGACAGTACCACATTGCCAGCGGAGCAATTGTTCTTTCTTCTGGTCAAGTCCAGTCGGGGAATATTGGCGACAATGCAATATTTAGCGGTAATATTGCAATTGGACAAATTGGTTTTTTCCATTTAGCGAGTGGAACACTTGAATTGAGTTCTGGGCAGGTCACAAGTGGCGAAATTGGCAATAATGCAGTCTTGAGTGGCAACATCGCTTCGGGTCAGGTGGGACAATTTCACATTGCAAGTGGAGCAATTGTTTTATATTCTGGACAAATTCAGTCTGGAAATGTGGGCGATAATGCTATATTAAGCGGAAATATTGCATCAGGACAGGTAGGACAATTTCATGTATCAAGTGGAGCCATTACTGTTTCCTCTGGTCAAGTTCAAAGTGGAAATATTGGCAACAATGCGGTCCTGAGTGGTTCAATTTCTTCGGGTCAGATAGGTCAGTTTCATCTTTCAAGTGGTTCTGTGACGAGTGGAGCCATAGCCTCTGGTCAAATATTCTCGTTTCACATTGGAAGTGGCGCTGTTCAAAGTGGACAATTAGGTAGCGGACAAGTAGGTTATCCTCACATTGCCTCAGGAGCAATCACATCAGGCAAGCTGGCGGCAGGCGCTGTGCTAAGTGGAAACTTGGCTTCAGGTCAATTCGGCGGTTTGCATCTGGTTTCAGGTGCTGTTCAGAATTTTCACATACAGTCGGGTCAAATTTTTGATTATCATATTTTGTCTGGTGCTGTCATAAGTGGAAAATTATCACTAAACGCAGTTTTAAGTGGAAACATTGCTTCGGGAAATATCGACTGGATTCATATTGCCAACGCTGGTGTGAGAAGCGGAAACATAGCCAGTGGTCAAATCGGCGCTCCTCACTTGGCAAGCGGTGCAGTCAGAAGCGGAGCCATAGCATCAGGTCAAATCGGACAATTTCACATTTCGTCGGGAGCAATATCAAGTGGTAAAATAAGTTCAGGATCTATTCTTAGTGGAAATATAGCAAGTGGTCAAATCGGTAGCGGTCACCTAGCGGCAGGTGTCGTCCTTGGGGCTAATATAAAATCAGGCGATATTAAGTCAGGCATGGTTGGAGACGGCGCTGTATTTAATTTTAACATTGCCTCAGGTCAAATATTCAATAACAACATAGCATCAGGCGTTATCTTCAACACAAATTTGGGATCAGGTTCTGTAACAAGTGGTGCCATAGCTTCAGGTCAAATTGGACAATTTCATCTTGCCAACAACTCTGTAAGAAGTGGAAATATTGCCAGCGGTCAGGTCGGTGGTTTTCATATTTCAAGTGGAACTTTTATAAGTGGAGTAATCGCAAGTGGAATTATAGGTTCGGTTCACCTGAGTTCAGGAGCCTTGTCAAGTGGTCAAATCGGCAGTGGTCAGATAGGCACATTCCATCTTGCGAGTTCATCTATTATTGGAGCCAATATTGGTTCAGGTCAAATTGACACTGTTCATATTTCTCCTACTGCTGTTGCTTTGCAGGCTTACAGATTGATGACAACAACTTTTAATGCTGGCGAGCTTATTTCTGGAATAAAATCTGTTTGTATCGGTTCTGGTGGTGTGATTTTATTAGCTCAATGTGGTAGTGGATTGAGATTACCAGCAATAGGTGTCACTATGAGTGGAGCTTTAAGTGGAACTGCGTGTTCTGTTGTTTCTTACGGAAGAATATTTAGTGCTGCTTCTGGGATGATTGCAAGTGGATTTGAAGGTAACTTACTTTATGTTGGTTCTGGCGGAATTGTTGTGAACAGAAGTGGCTTTACTATTGGTGGTGTTTTGTCAGCACCGGGACTTTCTGGTGATATGCAGCAGTCAATCGGCGTGTATGTTAGTGGCGGAATGTTTGTTATGCCAAGCTTGTGCGTCCACAGAAGTGGATTTGCAAACAACTTACCTTATGATGTTTAAGAGAATATAAAAAATGCCAATCAGCTTTCCATCTTCGCCTTCATCTGGACAAAGATATGAGTTCAGCTTCAACGCTTGGACTTATAATGGTACATTTTGGCAATCGACGGGATCTTCTGGCCAAATTACCAGTGGTGCAATAGGCGACAATGTAATTTTTAGTGGCAATATTGCCAGTGGAAGTATTAGTGCTTTTAATTTAGCTAGTGGAGTAGGTGGTTCCAGTCTTGTTCTGACAAGTGGTTCAATTACATCTGGTTTTATTGGAAATGATGCAGTAACAAGCGGAAACATCGCATCAGGTCAGGTGGGTCGAGTCCAAATAAATGATTATAATGTGGGAACTAATCTCTCCAAAATAAGAGATGGAATAAAAGGATATTTTGCTGGTGGAAGTACTGGAGATTATGTTGCAACAGCAGACAAATTAACATATTCGACTGACACGACTGCTGCACAAACCACTGCGAATATAAGTCAAGCAAGAGAGCAATTAGCAGGAATTTCAGAAGGATCAACAAAAGGTTATTTTGCTGGTGGAATTAATGCAGGAGGTTTTATTGCAACAGCAGATAAAATAACATATTCAAATGATACGACTATAGCACAAACCACTGCAAATTTAAGTAAAGAAAGACAAGGATTGGCTGGTTGTTCTGGACAAGGAACAAAAGGTTATTTTGCTGGTGGATCTAGTGGTGCACTTGTTGCAACAGCAGACAAATTAACATATTCGACTGACACGACTGCTGCACAAACCACTGCGAATATAAGTCAAGCAAGAGAGCAATTAGCAGGAATTTCAGAAGGATCAACAAAAGGTTATTTTGCTGGTGGTCGTAGTAGTTTAACCCAGTACAGCACAACGGATAAGATATTATATTCCACAGATACAACTGCTGCACAAACAACAGCCAATCTAAGTCAAGCAAGACGACAATTGGCTGGATGCGATGGAGAAGGAAAAAAAGGCTATTTTGCTGGTGGGAATGGTCCTGTGGCAACAGCAGACAAATTAACATATTCCACAGACATAACTGTCGCCCAAACAACAGCAAATTTAAGTCAAGCAAAAAATAGTTTAGCAGGTTGTTCTGGAGAAGGAACAAAAGGATTCTTTGCTGGTGGGACTACTGGTGCCACGCCTATCGCAACAGCAGATAAAATAACATATTCAACTGATACAACTATAGCACAAACAAGTGCTAATTTAAGTCAAGCAAGATTTAACTTGGCAGGTGTTGGAAATAATTATTCAACAGTATTTGGAGATAATTGCGTTTTTTCTGGCAATATTTCTTCAAGCGAAATTGGATCAATTCATTTTGGATTCTCGTATCCAACTAGCGGTTCAATTAAATCAGGCAATATCGGCGACAATTCTGTAAATTCTGGAAATATTGGTAGTGGACAAGTTGGAAGATTTCATATAAGTTATTTTAATCCGGGTAATAATTTAGCTTTAGTTAGAGGTGGAATAAAAGGTTATTTTGCTGGTGGATATATTGCTGGTGGTGTTGCAACAGCAAATAAATTAACATATTCAACAGACACAACTACAGTTCAAGCAACAGCAAATTTAAGTCAGTCAAGAGGTTTTTTGGCAGGTTGTTCTGGAGAAGGATCAAAAGGTTATTTTGCTGGTGGATCTAATGACGCATCTACAGCATTAGCAACGGCAGATATAGTATCATATTTAACAGATACAACTGCTGCTCAAACAAGTGCAAATCTAAGTCAAGCAAGATATATATTAGCTGGTTGTTCTGGAGAAAAAACAAAAGGTTATTTTGCTGGTGGAAACACAGGTGCTGCTGTTGCAACAGCAGACAAATTAACATATTCAACTGACACAACTGCCGCTCAAGCAAGTGCAAATCTAAGTCAAGCGAGAGGATACTTAGCAGGAGTTTCTGAAGGATCAACAAAAGGTTATTTTGCTGGTGGATCTACATCTGATGAATCTGGTGTAGCATTATTAACAGCAGATAAATTAACATATTCAACAGACACAACCGCTGCCCAAACATCAGCTAATCTAAGTCAAGCAAGATCAGGATTAGCAGGTTGTGACGGAGATGGAATAAAAGGTTATTTTGCTGGTGGATATACTAGCAACTATGTTGCAACATCAGATAAATTAACATATTCAACAGACACAACCGCTGCCCAAACATCAGCTAATCTAAGTCAAGCAAGATTATCTTTGGCTGGAATTTCAGAAGGATTAACAAAAGGTTATTTTGCTGGTGGAAACATAGGTTCAAGTGTTGCAACAGCAGACAAATTAACATATTCAACTGACACAACTATTGCCCAAACAACTGCAAATCTAAGTCAAGCAAGAGCACAATTGGCTGGAGCAAGTCAAGAATTCACTAGTGTATTTGGCAACAATTCAATAACTTCTGGCAACATATCATCTGGTCAAATTGGACAATTTCATTTTTTATCTGGAGTTATACGAACTGCAACGAATATCGTAAACAGTGGAAATTTTGGTGATTCTTCCGTTAATTCAGGAAACATTGCATCAGGAGTTGTATCCCAATTTAATTTTTCTGATTCTTCTATTTACTCTGATTCAGTAAGAAGCGGAAACGTATCAACATTTAAGTTCGCCAATAATGCCGTTTTCAGCGGAAATATAAGTAGTAGCAATACAATAACAACTGTAAACTTAGCTTCAGGAGGCGTGCGGAGTGGTGCATTTGGTGACAATGCAATAAGTAGTGGAGATATTCTCAGCGGTAGAATCACCAGAGATAACATCAGTAGCGGAGCATTCCAATCATTTAATATTGCGAGCGGATCAATAAGCACTGTGAAACTGGCAAGCGGAGCAGCAGTAGGCGCATTCAACCTTGCAAGCGGAATTGTCGTGAGCGGAAACATTGCTTCTGGCTCTATATTTTTTACCCCATTTATTGATGGAGCTATTGAAAGCGGTAACATTGCAAGCGGCGCAATTGGAAATACACATTTGGGGGCTGCGTCCGTAACAAGTGGTGCAGTTCCTAGTGGAACAGTTATTTTCAATATGGTTGGTGCGAATGCAACAGTTGCTTATAACTTTGCAGATGTCGCATTAGCTTCAGGAAACTTTGCACTCCAGTCTGTAACTGGTGAAAATCTTGCAGATGGACTTTGGCCAATTCCTACTGCATTTTATGTGTCTGGCGGTATTACCGCTTTCATGTTCAATAACAACTCAATTGTTAGTGGATCAATATCAACAACAACCACTTTAATTAGTCAAGGTTATTTTGCAGGTGGATCTACAGGAGCAAATGTTTCAACAACAGACAAAATATTATATTCAACAGACACAACTGCCGCTCAAACATCTGCCAATCTAAGTCAATCAAGAAATGAATTGGCGGGAATTTCTGATTATACAACTAATGGTTATTTTGCTGGTGGAGCAACATCTTCGTTTTCTGGACATGTTGCAACAACAGATAAAATTGTATATTCAACAGACACAACTGCCGCTCAAACATCTGCAAATTTAAGTCAAGCAAGACAAGGATTGGCTGGATGTTCAGGAGAAAGAACAAAAGGATATTTTGCTGGTGGAACTACTCATCAAGTAAACAGCTTAAACACAGCAGACAAGCTAACATATTCAACAGGCACAACTACCGCACAATCAAGTGCAAACTTAAGTCAAGCAAGATATTACCTTACTGGAATTTCAGAAGGAACAACTAAAGGTTATTTTGCTGGTGGGCAGAGTAGCACCGTTTTAGTAACGGCAGACAAATTAACATTTTCAAATGATACAACTGCTGCTCAAACAACAGCGGATCTTAGCACGGCAACAGCCTATATTTCTGGATGTTCTGGCGAAGGAACTAAAGGTTATTTTGCTGGTGGTGGTACATTTGCCATAACAATTAATGCATATAAATTAACATACACAACAGATACAACTACCGCTCAAACTACTGCAAATTTAAGTCAAGCAAGAAGAGAATTAGCAGGAATTTCAGAAGGATCAACTGAAGGTTATTTTGCTGGCGGTAACGGTCCTGTGACAACAACGGATAAGCTATTATTTTCTACTGATACAACTGCTGCACAAACAACCGCTAATTTGAGTCAAGCAAGAAATAGTTTAGCAGGAATTGATGGCGCACAAAATTATTTAATCATACCTTACCTAGTCACTTCTGGAAAACTAACAACAACAGAAGCCAACGAAATTCGTTTTACAAACTTGGCATCTGGTTCAGTATTAAGCGGAAATATAGTTTCTGGTGTTGTATTCAGCGATGCAACCACAAATAACTTCTCAAACGCAGGAGTAAGAAGCGGAAATATTGCCTCTGGACAAGTTGGTAGAGTTCATTTTGCCAATGAAACAATACTTTCAGGAAATATAGGAAGCGGTGTAATAAGATTCCCAGAATTCTTCGGCGATACTACAACATACACAAATATTGCCAGCGGACAAATTGGGAATGTACATCTTGAATCAATCGATGTTTCACTTCAAACAAAAATGGGATATTTTGCTCCTGTTACATTTTTTGGTATAACAGGAAATAAATTAAATTATTCCACAGATACAACTTCTTCAATTATAATTTTGAACCAAGCAAGAGTTGCTTTAACTGGAATATCAGAAGGATTAACAAAAGGATATTTTGCAGGAGGATATAGTACAGGCGGGACAATTGTTGCAATAACAGAAAAATTCTCATATTCAACAGAAACAACTATTACTCAAGCAACAGCAAATCTAAGCCAAGCAAGATATCGTTTGGCGGGATGCTCTGGAGAAAGAACAAAAGGTTATTTTGCCGGTGGAACTACTGGAGGATCAGATATTGCAACAGCAGACAAATTAACATATTCAACAGACACAACTGTCGCACAAGCAAGCGCAAACTTAAGTCAAGGAAGATTTTACCTTGCTGGAATTTCAGAAGGATTAACAAAAGGTTATTTTGCTGGTGGAGTATCAATAGCAATCGTTGCAACAGCAGAAAAATTAACATATTCAACAGACACCACAACGGCACAAACAACTGCAAATTTAAGCCAAGCAAGATCAGGGGTGGTTGGATGCTCAGGTGAAGGAACAAAAGGTTATTTTGCTGGCGGAGATACAGATTCAGTAGTCACAACAGCAGATAAAATAACATATTCAACTGATACGACTGTTGCTCAAACAAGTGCTAATTTAAGTCAAGCAAGATTTTCATTATCAAGTGTATCCCAAGGATCTACAAAAGGTTATTTTACAGGAGGAACACTCGATTTTAGTATTATTTATAAAACAGCAGATAAATTAACATATTCAACAGAAACAACTGCTGCTCAAACAACAGCAGATTTAAGTGGAGCAAATTATGATTTTGCTGGAATTGATGGTGGCGTGTCTTATTCTCAATTGATTGCAAGCAGCAAGCTTTCATCTGGAACAATTGGTCTTACAACAGCAAGTGGACAGAATGCAGCATTCCCATACAATCTCTCAGAAACAGCAGAAATAAATACAAACAGACCAATGTTTGATTATTTCGTTTTCCAAGAACAGTGTTCAGGCATCAAAGCAGTTTGCATTGCATCTGGAAGCAGAGTTGTAAGGGCACAAAGAGCAAGTGGAATGAGACTTCCAGCAATTGGCGTTACAAGCGGAACTGTCAACAGCGGAACAATTGGAGCAGTTTACTATTACGGATATGTTGGAAGAACTGGAACATTCGCTCAAAACTCTGGTCTAAATAATGGAATTTCTGGATTCCAAGGAAGACCTCTTTATGTCGGATCGGGCGGAAATATCGTTAATCAAAGCGGAATGCGTGGAGCATCCTCTGGCGCACCATTCATATCAGGCGACATGCAACAACAAATAGGCATCGCCATGAGCGGAGGACTATTCGTTATGCCAAGTCCAAGAGTTGTAAGATCAGGATTCAGAGGCACATTACCTTATAATCATCCTGCTTAAAACTTATCAAAAAATATATTGAAACTCATGCTGATTCTGTCTTCAGAAGACCTATTCATCTGAACACTATGCATAAGCCAAGAAGGGAATATATAACATCTTCCCGCTATTGCAGGATAAATTAAATTATTTGCAGTAACAATACTAAAATCCTTATAAGTAGCATCAAGCATCCCCTTCGCAATCAAAGGGGAATGGAAAATAATATTTCCAGAATTTTCAGGTGCCTGTAAATAATAACACCCAGAAAATATGTTGCGTGGATGTGTATGACTCGCATTATATGCGCCAGAAGGATTAACATTAACCCAAGAATTATAAATTTTTATTTCTTCAACAATAGTCAAAGATTCACGAATATTTTGAACAAAACCAGATAAATCACGCTTCAACTCAGAACAAACATGATTATCAAGAAAATTGTCTTGGCTCTGCCAACCACCACCCATATTCGTTTTTTCAACACCAACAGGATCAGAAGCCTGTCGGTATCTCGTGTAATCAATTAAATTTTGCCTGTAACCCTGATCATTCAAATCACAAACATATATCGTCGAAGGAAATGCTAACTCACACTTAATCATCAATCATCCAACCACTTTGAAAACTTATATCTCGTCTGGCCACCAACAAATTTCTTTTCAACCTCAAGATCTGAATTCAAAATGCGATAATCTGGAATACTCTTAACCTTATACTTTTTCTTCAAAGTCGAATTTTCATCTACATCAACAATAAGCACCACAAACTTATCAAGCTTTTCCTTTACCTCTTTTTCCTTAAACATTTTCTTCATGGATTGACATGGCGCACACCAAGATGCACCAAAATAAAGGAAAATTTTCTTTTTATCTTTCTTCGCAATCTTAACAGCCTCATCATAAGATGAGGCTTCCTCTGCCTTAATAAAACTCAATGACAAAAACAATAAAACAAGAACTAAAATTCTAAACATAATCGCCTCATTCGTATGAATTGCCAGTAGCAAAATCAACATGACGACAACGAACACTTGCATCAACCAACAACTTAAATCCCTTCTCACGCAACTTCTGAGACAAAAAACTATCCTGCGTGAGATGAGCAGTTGTCACTGTCCAAGGATATTCTGTCTGAAGAAAACATTCAATAGGGAAAAGAGTGAAACCTTGAGCAATAGTGTAAACTTCATGCACACCAACATCATCTTTATTCAAAGTCAATGCCTGACGCTTGCCAGCAATAACCTGAATGTGAACACCTTCTGGATATGGGACTTTCTTCACATAATATCCACCCAAAACAGCCTTAGGATCACCAATTTCACGGTAACGAGCCAAAAGCCTTTGGAATCCATCAGTAGGTGGGAAAGTATCATCCTCAACAGTCAAAAGCATATCGCAACCATCATTCAGGGCAGTCTGGATGGCATCGTTATACGCTTCTGCGGTTGTCCTCCCAAATACATTCAGGAATTTAACCTGAACTCCTGATGGAATGGCTAGATTTTCCAAAACAGGCAATCTCTCTGCCTTTTCACGAGTTGGAACAACAATTAAAATCTTGACATCACCAACTTCTAGATACTTTTTCTCAACTTCCCTGATATGGTCCAGCTTTGGAGTCGCTGCAAGATTGATCTGGCGTAGTGCTTCACTGTTACCAACGCCAACCCTTCCAGTCGCCTGAAGATCTTGCTGCGCTTGTCGATCTAGACGAAGCTTCCAATAGCTTTCCTGAGCATTATCAATTTCTTCTCGTGTATATTTCTTGGGAAAACTTTGATAAATCTTATAAAGAGCATCCAATTCTCTTAAAGCGCCTAGCACGGCATAATCTTGTTCTTGAAGGTCAATTCTTTTCAAGTCTGCATCAATCTGATCAATTTCAGTTCCCTTGTCTTCAAGTTCTTTAATTTGAATTTCGATCCTTCTTTTTCCTAGTTTCGCTCTTTTCAAATTAGCAACTTTTATTTGTATCTCAAGGACACACTGGCTAAATTGCATTTCAATTGTATCGTGCTGACCAACTACAAATTTTTCAATTACATATGATGTTCTTGGCTGTTGGATCTCAAGAAATGATTGTTCCAATTCCTCAATAGCTTTTACTGCTTCATTTACTCTTTCATCAATCGTAGTCAATTCGTTCATTTTTAAGCCTCATTTGAAAAAATAAATCTATTACATTATAATGTCAATGACACCATTGTCAAAATAAATGAGATTCAATTATGCCGGGATCATGGGAACTTATCAATCAAAATCGTGTCCTATGTTGCATTTTAACGAGAGAATATGCACCAGTTGCATGGGCTTTCGGACTCAGAAACCTGCAAATTCCCGGTGCAGTCACAGCACTCCAAGGAATGCCATATGACCATGCACGAAATACAGGATGCTTAAAACTACTCGAACTCGGCTGGGAATGGCTATTCTTTCTCGATGACGATGTCATTCCTCCTCCTGATGCAATCATAAAACTAATGTCTCACAAGAAACCAATCGTAAGTGGCTTGTACTACAGAAGATACGAACCACTTGCCCCTGTAATGTTGAGAGAATCAGAAAATGGTCCTCAATGGATTCAAGAATTTAATGCTCCTGACCTTCTGGAAGTCGATTATGTAGGAGCAGGATGCCTTCTCATACATCGTGATGTTATCAAACAATTACCTCCACTCAGCAATCGTTGCCAATGGTTTGAATGGCGATGCGATAGAACTGATCTTCCTCATCTTGAAAAAACAAGCGAAGACTTTACTTTCTGCAAACATGCCAGAAATCATGGATTCAAAATTTATGTTGATACCAGTGTGCAATGCCGACATGCAGGATTGGGACAAAGTGAAATTGGCGGATTCAAACCATTGGAGATCAGAGCCTGATGAAACTTACATACTTGCCAACAACTCCAATGAAAAAGTTAAAAATCTGTGTCATATCCAGCACAGTCCTACATTGCCCCCCAAAGGGCTATTCTGGACTAGAAATGCTGGCTTGGCAAATAGCTGAAGGGCTTACAGCCAAAGGTCATGAAGTAATGCTTGTTGCACCAAGAGGATCAACAAGTAGTTGTGAAATTCATGAAACAACACAATATGAACCAGAAGGACAAGCCTACAGCGGTTATTGGCACAAACTACCAAGCTTTGATGTGATCATCGATCATAGTTGGGAAAAATGGAGCTACATCCTGAAAATGGAAGGTAAGCTTCCACAACCAATCCTTGGCGTTCTACACGCTCCTGTAGACACTATGTACAGCACAGCACCATCAGTCCCATTCCCATGCTTTGTTTGCATCAGCAAAGACCAATCAGATGGTTGCTCCGCACACCTGAAAGTCGCTTCCCGTGTCGCTTATAACGGAGTTGATGTTAATTTTTATAAAAACACAGGATTAACAAGAAACGACCGTTATCTCTTCCTCGCCAGAATAAGCACAATCAAGGGTCCACATATTGCTGTTGATGTGGCCAATACTTGTAAAATTGGACTTGATCTCGTAGGAGATGACAGAATCACAGGAGAACCAGAACTTCTCAACAGTATTAAATCTAAATGCTCTGTATCGCCCAATCTTAGGTATGTAGGGCATCAAAACCGTGATGAGTGCAGTGTATGGTTTAATACAAATAAAGCCCTCCTACACCCCAACAAACACTTCCGTGAGCCATTCGGACTTGCACCAGTCGAAGCTCAACTATGTGGAATGCCTGTTATTGCATGGAATCATGGTGCCTGCAAAGAAACAATCAAGCATGGCGAGACAGGATTCCTTGTCAATAGTCAAGAAGAAATGGAAAAACTTATCAAAGACGATGCTGTTTCAACAATTAAATCAGAAAACTGCATTGAATGGGCAAATCAGTTTTCTTATGACAACATGATTAAAAGATATGAAGATCTTTGTTTTGAAGCAATAGACACAGGTGGCTGGTGAAAATACATATTTCTTATACTTATGGCTGTCCTGATGAAACAATTCTTCGTGAATTGATGAGCTATGACATTCAATGCCCAGAATGCACAATTTTAGAGCCACATGAAAATGCTCCACTAAACTTTGAGGTTCCAACTAGCTTTACAAGTTTGCACTGGAGCAGACAATACGAATATCCTTGGGCAATTATGCATAGTAATTTGAAGCCAAGCGATGTTTGTCTTGATGCTGGTGGAGCATATGCTGTTTTCAAGTATGCAGTTGCCAAAAGATGCGCCAAAGTAGTCACGATTGATATGAATCAAGACTATCTTGACAAATCTATAAGGTCAGCAAAAAGACTTGGTTTCAAAAACATTGAGTTTTATAATTCTAAAATTCAAGATTATAGAAGTGAAGAAAAATTTGATAAAGTCTATTGTATATCTGTTCTAGAACACATACAGAGTAGTAGTGAAAGAATTGAATGTATTGAAAACATGATAGGAATGCTAAAGAAGGATGGAGAGCTTTATTTAACTTTCGATTTTATCATAGAAGAAGGTGAAAATCAGTTTGATTTTTACATGGGAAAAAATGAAGCAGCAGAAATATTAAATTATTTTGGCGTATCTGAATTTAATGATGAAAAATATTATTCTGCGAGTTTCCCCGGTGGTTGCGTTCTTGCAACAATATGTTTGAAAGTGTGGGAAATATGAGGATACCTGACCATATTATTCAAGAATATAAAACCTTTGATCCAGAATCAAGATTATTTTTTGCTGATTTTGATGAGCCACAAGGTTCAAAAATACTTGAAGTTGGATCTCAACATAGTCCTATAGCCAGCATGATGGCTAAGTGTGGATTTCATGTTACAGGTGTTGATTTAAGAGATTCTGATCAAGAATTAAACTATAATCACATTACTGCTGATTTCTGCCGATTACCATCTTACTTCCTTCGTGAAAACATAGGAACTTTTGATGCTGCTGTTATTGTCTCTGCCATTGAACATTTTGGTTTGAATACTTATGGAGAAGGCAAGATACATGAATATTATGATGTTATTGCCATGCGATATATTTATGATTTATTGAAACCGGGAGGAACATGTTATTTGACAACACCTTTCGGTGGTAAATTTGTTGTACACAAGCCTCATTGGCGTGTTTATGATTGGGCTAATCTACTTGAACGAATTGTTCAAGACTTTAGAACAGAAGTGTTTAATCTTGGTGTTTGTGAAGAAATAACAATCAACGGTAAGGTTTTTCCTGTTGGAAGCCCAATATCAATGAACGAGGCTATACTGAATACAATTGGATTACCTCATGTTTCTTGCTATGTAAGATTAAGAAAACCATTGGATTAAATCATGTTTTTATTTGTAACAAATGATAAAATCGGTTCAGAAACAGGAGGCGGTCAAGTAACCGCACATGAATTTGAAGCGTTAAATCAACTTGGTCCTGTTGATGTCATCAATCCCGCACCAACCAATAATCCTTTTGATTCAGAAAAGTCTATTCAAGAAATTGATTTCAGTAAGTATAAGCTTGCACACTTCTATGCTGGCACATTCCCAGAACTAACCACCAAATTAAAAGCAAATGGCGTAAAAATAACTTACACTGTTGCTGCTCATGATGTTGACATCAGCAGAGAAGAATTTTTAGGATTAGGTGCTTCCTTTGATTTTCCACACTTAAATGATCCAAATTTATTTCAAAAATATATAAGCTGCTACAAGAATGCTGATGTTGTAATATGTCCATCAATGGTTGCAGAAAAAACCAATAATAAATATGGAATAAACAATACAAAAATAATTCCACATGGTCATGTTCCCGTCAGGAACAAGAAGATTCCAAATAAGTTTGCAGTTGGGTATCTTGGTCAGTGTGGACCTGATAAAGGATTGAGATATTTGTTAGAAGCTTGGTCTATTCTAAATTACAAAGATGCCATATTGAATCTTGCAGGAATTCAAACTCCCAGATTGTTGCCTTTAATTAGACATTTTGGAAAAGGCAATATCAATATTCAAGGCTGGGTTAAATCGACAGAAGATTTTTACAATAGTTGTTCTGTTTATGTTCAGCCAAGCGCAACAGAAGGATTTGGCATTGAAGTTCTTGAGGCTATGAGTTCTGGCAGACCTGTTGTTGTTTCTGATGGTGCTGGAGCATCCGATTGCATTGAAGGTTGCGGTTTTGTATTTGAGAAAAAGAATGCTAAGCAGCTTGCACAAATGATCGACACATTGAAAAACAATCAAAATCTTTGTGAAGAGTTTGGCAAAAATGCGGAAACAAAAGCGAAAAATTACACTTGGGACAAGGTCAAAGAACAATACATCCAATTGTGGCGGGGCATGATATGAGTTATTCATTTCCATTTAGTCAAAATGATAAAGTAATTGAATTGGGAGGAGGAGATAGACCATATTTCCGCCCAAATCTCGATGTTCGTTCAGGAACAAGCATTGACATAGTTGCTGATTTTAATGAACCATTGCCAATACCAGAAAATGAATACAATGGTGTATTCAGTCAATTTTGCATTGAACATCTTTCTTGGCGTAAAGTAAAACTATTCATCAGTGAAGTTTATCGTATTCTCAAGAACAATGGTAAAGTTGTTTTTATTACAGCTAATACCGAAAAGCAAATGCAATATGTTCTTGATCACGATGAGTGGAACGACAACTGTTCTTGTATTATTTTCGGTGACCAAGATTATCCAGAAAACACTCATCGCAATAGCTTCAGTCCAAAATATGCAATTAAGTTAATGACTGATGCTGGATTCACCAATGTTATTGTATTGCCTTTTGGGGAATTACAAACAGATATGATTATTGAAGCAACCAAAAAAACCAATAAAATTGATTTTGATAGAGAGTATTTTGATAATCCTCATTTTTATGGTGAGAATACTGGATTCTATCGTGATCATCCAAGCAATTGGATTGTTTTCAATAACATCATGAAGAAGAATCCAACTTCTGTTTTGGAAATTGGTTGTGGTAGAGGATATTTGCTTAAAAGACTTGAAGTAAATGGTGTTCCATCCAGAGGATTAGAAATATCCAAGCATTGTTTTCTAACAAGAGTGAGTGATTCTGTTGCTGAATTTGATGTGAGGCAAACACCTTGGCTATTTGAAGACAATCAATTTGATTTGTGTGTGTCACATGGTTTTTTTGATTTTATTGAAGCTGAATATATTCCTGTTATTCTTAAAGAAATAAATCGTGTTTGTTCAAGAGGAATGCATGGAGTAAACACAAATAGTCTAAATCTTTCTTGGAGCAATCAGGAATTTATCGACAACAAGCATTTAACAGAAGGATCTCTTGCTCTGAATATACCTGCTGGAGATGGTAGGCTTAAACTCAATATTGGTAGCTTCACGGTGATGTTACATAATGGCTGGATCAACACAGACATTGTAAATCTGAATGATTATGCTGCTCAAAATCAATACAAATTCCTTCAGATGGATTGTAGGCATCCGCTTCCATTTGAAAAAAGTACTGTTGATTTAATTGTTTCCAGTCACATGTTAGAGCATCTTGATTGGAATGAAGGATTGAATTTTCTTAAAGAGTGTAATCGCATTATGAAACCAAATGCGACCATAAGGATCGCTGTTCCAGATGCAGAAAAATTAGTTAGTTATTATAAGGATAACAATCTTGAATTTTTAGATCAGATGAATGTTACTGCTGCTCAAAATAAAGCGCAATCATTCAAGTTATGGTCATTCTTATTTGATGGTCACAAGATTGCATATGATTTTAGTAGTTTAGAGCAGATTGGAATGGAAGCTGGATTCCGTGTTGAGAGAAGGAATTTTAATGAAGGTAATTTACAGATAATCAGGGAGACGATGGATTATCTCCCTGAAATTAGCATATATGTTGAAATGACTAAGAATTCCAATGTCTGATGCAATTTGCCATGACGAAACCACATGTGATAATGTTTATTATCCAAAAGAATGTGCGAATGATGGCTCCTATGTGACATTCAATGTCATCATACATTAAGTCGTCACCCATGGCTTTACGCCAAATTGACCAGAATTTTTTCAACATTAGTCAAGAACACCTTGAGTTTTTCCAATATTACCAAGAACATCAACTGCATTCCATACGGCGTTGTAGACAGTTTCGTCTGTAGCGGTGTAAGAAAAAAGATCTCTCATGTGAAGTCTTCTTCTTTCTGTTGGATGAAAGTTTGGTTTTCCATTTTCATCTAGGTAGCATAATCTGTAGTCAACAACCAGAATTGGTTCTGGGCTAGAGGTGAGTGTTGCATCAAGAGTAAGGTTTTCGACCCACCAAACATTATAGATTTTTTCAATTGTTGCAGGCTCTATGATTGGATTTTCTTTTGTGATTAAGGCCATTTTTTCTCCTATACGTTATTTAATAAATTCACTTGTTTCGACGCATTCTTTTTGAGCTTGATTATATCCATTATAGTAACCTATTAGATAACCACACGATAAATAAATCATACTTAAAATTAAAAGCATGATGAAATAAGGTATTTTTTTCAAGAATGACATCATGACCTATTTAGAGGATTTTGCCACAAATTCTTTGATCTTCAGCGGATTTATTTCTCTTTATCACTGATTCACTATTCTTTTTGTCATATGCAAAAATGCCATTTTGAATTTGAGTGAATATATCTGACCTCATATAAACATCTACGCTTTTGTTTATTCCTGTTACGATAACGCTTGATAAAAGCCTTCTTGCGATGAAGGGATCAATACTATAAGCGTGTGCTCTGCACAAACAGCGTAGTCCTTGCCATTGCATCATGATTGGAACAGGATTACAGATGAAATTATTTTCAACTTGCTCATGGCTTCCTAAGTATATGATTGCGTTTATTGCTGAGTGTTGTGTGATTTTTTGTAAAAGTATTGCATCATGTTCAAGAATAACAATTGGCTTATCTTGTTCGGCACACTCTGCCCAAAGGCTTATGTGTGTTAAAAAAATTGAAATTTCTGTTTTATCTAAGGTTGGATTTGAGCATTTGATCCACTTCAGCCAATCTTTTCTTTTCAAGTGTTCTGGTTCTTTTATTTCATCGCCTGTGCCATCAAAAGCTGGCCACATTTTGTAAGACATTCCTACATCTTCACATGATTTGGCGCATTCATTTGCGTACTGACATGATTTTTCATTGTCGGGCAAATAGATGATATAAGCTGAATCAACTCCAATTTCATATTTGTAATGTAAATTCACTTTTCTTTTCCTTTCTCTGGAATTGTTGATTCACTGGGAACATCCATGGCATATATCCCGAAACACAACATTGAAAAACGATTTAGACTTATTGTTACATCAGCAGAAGAAAATATTCCTTTTTCCAATATATGGCTAACTAAATTTTTTGCCATAAAAGGATCAATGCTATAAGCATGTGTTCTGAGTATGTGTCTATAATCTGGATTAAGTTGTGCATGAGGAGGAATGATACTCCAAAAATTATTTCTTACTTGTTCATTACATCCCAAATAAATGATCGCATTTACTGCTTGATGTTCTGTAAAAGGCTGAAGCATCACAGCGTCATGTTCTAATACAATTAAAGGTCTGTTTTGTTCTATGCACTTGCACCACAAAGAGAAATGACTTAACAAGCAGCATACTTCTGGCTTTGTCAATTCGTGATTTACAAGACGAAGCCATTTAAGCCATGTGGCTTCTTGGCAATGTTCTGGGACTTTGATACCTTCAACATGAGGGTCAGTTCCATCAAAAGCATCGTAGATTTCGGCTTTTTGACCTACTCTTTTGCAAGATTCAAGGCATCGAGATGCTAATCTCTCTGATAATTCATGACCACGAATGGTGATGATATATGCTTTTCCCACTGCTAAATCATATTTTGGATGAAGGGTTTCATTTAATATTTGCATTAGTACACCAGATTAAATTGATTATAATGTTCAGTCAAATATGGCCCAAGTATCTCATCAGGAGGAGTGCTTGTCTTCTTCAAAATTGTTCTAATCAAATGTAAATTTTCTAATCCCCAAGCAGCATCTTTTTCTTCAGCGCAAAAATTATGAATGTTTTCATAAAGATGACCCAAATGATGAGGCAATCCTAAAAAGTCATAAATTTCTTTCAACACAATATCAGGTTTGTTTACCAAGTTTTCATATTCAACAATATGCAAATTATCTCTATAATTTTTCAAACCAAACTTCATGCTTTCATATGGAGATATGATGTATTCTTCCCACAAACATTTAGCACGATTGCCAATGTTAATTGGTATTTTTTTTGATTTCAAATGATTGTCAATAAAGTTATCAGATTGTTTGTTTTTTTCAATTAATTTAATATAAGAAGCAATTATTTCTGAAACTGGACGAACAGTGCAAATTATTTTAGGTTCATCTGTTACAAATCTTTTCAAAGGAATCAAATTTCGTGGATGACCACGATGTTTATCTAAAATGTATTTCTTGTCTATATGCTTGTAAAAGCTTTCGATAATACCTTTATAAACATTGGCAGAAACCACATCTTTATCATAAGTGTATTTTTGGTCCAACAAGTTGAAATTTTGGTTGGTGAAACAAAGTAAATCTAAAAGAGGACTAGTTGGAGTGACATGAAAATCTGGGTTTTGACCTATGATCGAACCTAAAAGTGTAGATCCAGATCTTGGAAGACCAGACAAGAAAAATATCGTTTTCAATTCAAATCCCCTAACAAATCTTTAAGCTTTGCCATGGGTTCATCCCAATTTCTTGGTTTTATTTGCCTTAGCAGTGTTACATTTTCACCATACCAAGGGGTTTTCTCTGTTGAGTGACACCAAGTGTAGTATGCTGAAATTGGAATGAAAATATAAACCTTTTTGCCTTGTGATGCAGCCATATGAGCAATACTTGTGCATGATGTAATGACAATGTCAAGATTACTGATTAGGGCAAAAGTATCTTCAATTGTTTCTAGCTTATCATTATAATCAACAATATTAGGGAAATCAACAGTTTCTTCTACTCCATCATCTCTTTGCAGACTAATGAAATGAGCATCAATATGACCAATATTTGAATAAAGCTGAGAGACAGGATAGGATCGATGTAGATCTTGTTCGTAATTCTTACTTCCCTTCCAACGAATACCGATTTTCGGCTTATCTGTTTCAATTTTCCATTTGTTCTGGAATTCTGGACAAGGTTTTAGATATGGTTCTTTCCATAAATCTGCATATCCAAGATTCAAATAAATTGGTAATTGCATTGAATATGTCCACATGACATCAGGCATATGCAATGCTTCTTCCAAATCTTGAATGACAGGATAACCATTTTTTACAAAAAGGTCAGTTATTCCTTGTCTATCATTTTTTTTATTTTTCTGTGTAGCTTCATACCAATAGGCATTAATGCCACGTTCTTTCAAATGATTCATAAATCGAATATTGATGATCTCATCGCCGATTCCTGCTTCGGCATAAACAACAAGGTTTTTTACATCTGGAGAACCTTGCCAAAATGGCAGATTCAAAGCATTATTTTTTGCAAATATTGTTTGTGTATTCCAAAGTTTCATCTTGGCTCCACCCAAGAGAAATTGTCTCATTCCTTTTTGGAATTTATCTTCATAAAGATAATATGTCCCCAAGTTGAATTCAATCTTATCACGAATTTCTTCAGGAATATCATCGCTCAACAATGCTTTTTCAAGTATTTTTTGAGCTTCAGGTTTTCTGTTTAGCAAATAAAGAGCATAAGACTTATGAAGTTCGATTTCACCAGATGATCCTGCTCCTTCATTGAAGCCAATGTATATCATTGCCTCTTCTGGCATATTGGCGCTGTTGTAAACATTTATAAGATTGCTTCTTGTTACAAATACATGTTGTGCTGTTGGAGCAACAATTAAAGATGCCTTACCATGCTTTATTGATTTCTTATATTCTTTTATCTTAAAATAACATTTAGATAAATTATCATGTTGACCAAATAGTGAAGCTGATTCGGCAAAAGCATCAAGACATTGAACTGCAAGGTCTTTATGCCCAATTTTTTCAAGAGCAATTATAAATGGCTCTAGATCGCTTATGCCTTGTGGTTCTTGGCTCATAGGTTCCTGATATATTGTTCGACTTTGTAGAAGTCTCCTACAATTCTACTGATACGGGAGTCTTTATCTTTTTCAACTAGTTCTTTTGATGGAACATTTTCACCCATATCTTGAATGAACTTCTCCAATCCAACTAAGTAAGACCAAAACCAATATTTTCTATTCCTAAGCCTTTTTTGAACATCCTTAACATATGTCTTCCAAGGAATTTTCCATTTTTTGAAAATAACTACATATCTTTCCATCATCATGCGATTCTGTTCATCATAAAATTCAGGTTCAAAATCAGGACTGTCAAGCATAAAATCCTTATTGATAAATTTAACCCATTGCTATCTCGACACCGATATGATTTTCAATTCTAGACTTGCCATTTTTTTTTGTAAACACCCTTCATGTCATGAGTCATCTCATTTAATCTGTCGCCCATAAGTCTATGTGAGGCACTAAACTCATGATAAACATGGCTACCATTTACAAGAAAATGTTTTATATTCAACTTTTTCAAGGAATTAGCATAATCGTTGTCTTGATACCAGAATAAAAAATTCTCATCTAAAATTTTATTTTCACATAACATTTTTCTTTCAGCACAAATACACCAACCAACTAAATATTTTTCTACTTCATATCCTTCCAAAAATTGTGATTTATATTCATCTGGAGTTAGTATTACCTTATGACGATTTGGCTCAAGAGGAGAAGCACTCTTCATATTATGAAGAATCATGGTCTGAAGAAGAATCTCTGCTGAATTAGGACCAAATATCAAATCATTATTGCACATTAAGACAAAATCAGACTCGCAATATTGTAAACCTATGTTAAGGAATTTATTGTAATTAAAATCCTCACAAGGATGAATAACTTTACATCCATTATAGAAAAAAGAATCATTGTCTGAAGAACTGTTTGTTTCAACAATTATTACATTTAACGACAAATTAGTATTGTTGCGAAACAAAGATGAGACACATCTTTGTGTAAGACCATAAAAAGACAAGTCTTTCGTGTAAGAAAGAATTATAACATCTAATTTTTGCATGAATCAACCACCTAATTCCAACTCCTTAATTTCAACATTATGGCCTTCTTTCTTCAAAATATCAATTCTTTTGTTGCTATGATCTTCCAGATAATCATTAATTTCAAAAACAAAGTCAAAATAATTCAATCTTTCTTTGTCATCTGCCGTTCTTAGTCCACGACCCATACGCTGAATAATCATGTGATCAGCCTGACCACCAGCAGCGTTAATTAAATTGTTTGGATGGACGTTGATTCCAGTATTGAAAATTTGCTGAGTCGCAATTGCAATTAAATCGCCTTTAGCCTTCTGCAATTCTTTAATTACCGACTTTCTGGTAACGGCATTATCCTTGCCTTGAACCCAAAGACTATTGGGAAGAAGCTTATTTAGAGCATCTCCATGGGCAATCCTATCAACTAGAATAAGAGTTCTTCCTCTTAGACTCTTAGCAAGACGAGTCACGACATCATGAAAATGAAAGCTTTCGGCAATTCCACGAGTTACTGCATCGATATAAATATCATGTGGAATTTTTGGTTCACGGATTGGATAAAATATACACTTGCTCTTTGCCAAAATTCCACGGTCTTGCAATTCAGAAGTAGTTAGAACTCCACCTTCTGCTGACTTAATCTTCAATATTGGCCCAAAGAAACCACGAACATAAAATTTTTGAACTTGATCTTTGCCACCAAATTTGAAAGGTGTAGCACTTACTGCAACACGAATATCAGCAGACTTGAGACGACGATAAACAGCTTTTGGTAAAGCACTCATCATATCATGAATTTCATCGACAATAAGAACTTTTATTTTGGGTAATACTTTTTCCATTTTGGCAATAGATTGAACAGTTGCGACTGTGATCATACTGGGATTAACACTTCCTCCCCATAATGAACCAACATTCGGCAATCCCCATTTAACAAACTCATCATAATTTTGCTGAGCCAAACTAGCTCTGTTCTGTAAAACCAATGTAGGTGTATTAGGAGCAATAGTTTTAAGGATACCGAGCATTACCAATGATTTTCCAGCAGAAGTAGGAGCATAAATCACACCTCTTCTGTGCTTAACAACTTGATTTATCATTTCAACTTGATAATCATAAAGTTCAAGAGACTTGATCTTGTCGCCAATACTGTTCGTTTCTGGAAGCCATTGATTAAGAAAAAGTTTGTCAACTTCTTGATAGGCGAAAAGGCTCTTAGTTCTTAAGTCTTCAACTGTATATTCTGTCTTGAAATGATTCAAAACAGCACTGACTTCAGGAAGCAAGCCAGTCAAAAATTTACCTGTTTCTAATGCGAAAAAATTGATGAAGCCATCCCATTTCTTCATCTTATAAGCACGGTTGTGAAAATAATTTTTATCACGAAAACGCAATCTGTCCCATAACTCTGTTCTAATTTTCATATCATCAGACAAGAAAAAAGAATAATCATTGTTGATTCGGAGGATGTTGGTCATCTTTTTTTAACTTCTCCTGAGATTGCTCTTTTGCACGAGACTTAATTAACCCAGATCTTGGGCCTGTAGTCTTCCTCTTTTTCACCTTTTTTCTTCCGCAACACATTCTTTATTTATCAACTTGTGTCTCAATAATTTAACCACTACTAAAGCATCTTCGATTGCTGTATGAGCAACTTCTCCTGCGATGCCTGCTCTTTCCATACACTTTTTCATGTCAGGAAGAGAATCATCATTTTCCAAATCAAAATACAATATAGCAGGATCTATAGAACGATTTAGAAAATAAATGCTTCCCCAATCCTTAATTTTTGATTTAAGGAAAGGAATGTCGAAAGAAGATAAATTCTTACCTGCTGGATTTATATAAATATTGCCATTTTTATCATTTTGATTATAACCATTTTTGAGAAAAAAGGCGGTAAGAGCAGTTGGTAAATGGTCTATCGCTATAAAATGAATGTCTTGATTTGGACAATATTCCATATTTTTCTTTTTAGCCATATCAATTTTTTTGAATATTTCCGAATGCATGCTTAAGGCAAATGGATTGCCCTTGTAGTTGTCCTGCATAAATATAGCTTGGAATCGAGGAAGTTCTTCAAGTGGCTTTGGGTTTTTCAAATCATCTAAAACAACAGCAAACTGTAATATATCGCTGTTTTCCTGAGAAAGACCTGTTGTTTCAATGTCAATGCTAGCAAATTTCATGATTTTGACCTCATCAGAACGGTCTCCAAGTGCTTATTGTACAGGAGTTTTTGGGAAAATTCAAGAAGAATAAGTTTTGTGGCATGAAGTGCTAAATATATAAGGAGAAAAGTCAAATATGGCTGATGATTACACAATACTTAATCCCGGCGTTGGCGGGGATGTCATGGATGAATCACTTGTGGTTTATCCATCGTCTCCCACTAATCGCAAAAGACCCCGTGTTGTCATTACAGGGGAAGGTATTGATGATATAGTCCCAGCGCAAGTGACGAACCCTGTTGGAGATGAGTTCGGTTTAGTAACTAGACCAATAGTTCCTAGCTACCCCGGAACTGAAGCAAATACGTTTGGAGATGTAGCTCTTGTTTTAACATCAACCGAAACAACAGTTGTCACTTATACTGTTCCAGCAAACAAAACATTTTATTTTATTGGATTTGTTGTTAGCGGAAATGCCAATGCTCTTTTTAAGCTTTATGTTGATGGAGTTGCAGTATTAGCTGGTCGTAGTTCAGTAGCAAATTTAACACTCAATTTGACTTACAGCTATTCTCCAATCAAAGTCCCAGAAGGAGTTACAATCGTTTTGAAAGTAACTCATGAGGTTTCTGTTGGTTGTGACTTTGAAGGAACAATACTAGGCTATATTCTGTAAAATTTAGCCTTCTCTCCATCTACTCCAGAATGTATTATTCCTAACCATTTCTTCGTAGGTATGGGTTGCAAATCTCTTATGTGCAGCGCCAGCCCTTATTCCAGAAAGTCTTACTACGACTTCAATTTCATTGTCGATAATCTTATCACTTTCCACATCAATGATAATAAGATTGTCTCTCACATAAGCTCCGACACTAACTGGCATAGATGGAACAACACTTACAGGTTTTATTGTGTTAAAGGCACAAACTTGTAACAACCGATCATCAATAAATTTTGAAACATTTTCTGTTTTATGTCCTAATCCACCAACCTTGAATATGACGATATCCTCAAATCTAACTTCTGGCATTTCTACACAGATAAGTTCAACATATTCAGTTCCTTGTGAAGTAACAACAGGAAGAATCGCATACTTATCACCTTGTGGACCTTGAGGGCCTTGAGATCCTTGTAATCCATCTGCCCCAGCAGAACCTTGGAATCCTGCTCCTTGAGATCCTTGAGCTCCAGTTGGACCTGTAGGTCCAGTAGCGCCATTTGATCCTGCGGGTCCCGTAAATCCTATATCCCCTTGATATCCTTTTGTTCCACTTGGAACAAAAATTATGCTCAAAGATTCTTCGTTAAAAGGTGTTATTCCAGAAAGAGGTTGGACAACAATTTCATAAAAAACTCCATGATCTATTAAATAACCATTAACCGCCATTGTACAAATAGTTGATCCTGCGTTGTTGCCATTGATATAAATCAAACCTGTAAAATTAGATCCATCATATAGATCATCAAAATAACTAATCCATAAACTTTGGTCAATACTATTAGCGTCAAATGCAGAAATATAAATTCTAGTAACAGAACCTATCGAAAAATCGTTAAAACGAATTTTTCCACTACCGGGAGGAGTAGTTGGCGCATTAGTTACATCAGGATTAAATATATACTTTACACCACCTTTATCTCCAATTCCTTGATTTCCTTGTAACCCTTGAAATCCGTCTGCTGGTCCTTGAAGACCTTGATTTCCTTGATTTCCTTGATATCCAAATCCTTGCAATCCTTGAAAACCTTGAAGACCTTGAAGACCTTGAAGACCTTGAAGACCTTGAAATCCTTGAAATCCTTGATGTCCTTGATTTCCTTGATTTCCTTGGTAACCTTGATTTCCTTGTTCTCCTTGAAATCCATCTGCTGGTCCTTGAAGTCCTTGATTTCCTTGATTTCCTTGGTAACCTAGACCTTGATAACCTTGATTTCCTTGATAACCTTGATAACCTTGATAGCCTTGATTTCCTTGGAATCCGTCTGCTGGCCCTTGGAACCCTTGTCTTCCTTGATTACCTTGGAATCCTTGGAATCCTTGGAACCCTTGATTGCCTTGATTACCTTGATTTCCTTGGAATCCTGCACCTTGATTTCCTTGATTTCCTTGATTTCCTTGCTCTCCAACATCTCCTTGATAGCCTTGTTCTCCTATTCCTTGCCATCCTTGATGACCCTGTTCTCCCTGATGACCTTGTGGTCCTAATTCTCCTTGACTTCCTTGAACTCCTGTAGGTCCAGTATTGCCAGTATCTCCTTGGACTCCCTTAAATCCTTGTTCTCCTACACGTCCTTGACTTCCTTGATGTCCTTGTTCTCCTTGAGGCCCAATCTCTCCTTGACGGCCTTGATGGCCTTGATAACCTTGATATCCACGATCTCCTTGATAACCTGCTCCTTGTCTTCCTTGATATCCTTGTTGACCTTGATATCCTTGAAATCCTCTTGTTCCTTGAATTGGTCCTACGTTTTCCCATTGCGATCCGTCCCATATAATTCCATCTCCAACTTGTGCTGGGCTGGTATCTGCCCTAATTGGGGCAGGTACTGGACCAGATCCACAATCAGCATTTGCAGTATCAATCAAAATATACATGTCGCCAAAGCTTGGCGCTAAAATAACACAATTAATATATTGCCATGATTCAGAACCTCTTATTGCTATAGAAGGTCCAATTTCACCTTGATTTCCTTGATTTCCTTGATAACCAATATCTCCTTGATTTCCTTGATAACCTTGTTCTCCTTGATATCCAGAACCTTGATATCCTTGATAACCTTGGTTTCCCTGATTTCCTTGATATCCTTGTTCTCCCTGATATCCCTGATCTCCTTTAGATCCTACTACTCCTTGATGTCCTTGTCTTCCTTGAAGTCCTATTGGCCCTGTATCTCCTAATTCACCTTGTGGTCCTTGTAAACCCGTTCTTCCTGTTGGTCCTTGTAGACCATCTCTCCCTTGTTGTCCAACACCTCTTTCTCCTTGACGACCCTGAGAACCCTGAGGTCCAGTATCGCCAATATCTCCTTGACTTCCTTGACTTCCAATATCTCCTTGGCTTCCTTGGCTTCCAATATTTCCTTGATTTCCTTGATAACCAATATCCCCTTGATTTCCTTGGAATCCTTGATTACCTTGTTCTCCCTGATTTCCTTGATTTCCTTGATAGCCAATATCTCCTTGATTTCCTTGGAATCCTTGATCTCCTTGATTCCCCTGATTACCTTGTTCTCCCTGATTTCCTTGATTTCCCTGATAACCATATCCTTGATATCCTTGATTACCTTGAGATCCTTGATCTCCTTGATCTCCTTGAGCGCCAATAACTCCTTGGGAACCTTGAGATCCTTGATTGCCTTGATAACCACGTTCTCCTTGATTTCCTTTTTCTCCTTGAGCACCAATTTCTCCTTGGCGACCTTGACGACCTTGATTTCCTTGTAATCCTATATCGCCCTTTTCTCCTTGAACTCCAATTTCTCCTTGGCGACCTTGACGGCCTTGATTTCCTTGATATCCTTCGCCTTTTTCTCCTTGTGATCCTTGCGCTCCTGTCAGTCCAAGATCACCTTGATTTCCTTGCAGGCCAATAATGCCTTGCAATCCTTGATATCCTGCTCCTTGTGTTCCTTGTGCTCCTGTTAGTCCAAGATCACCTTGATTTCCTTGATTACCTTGATTTCCTTGATATCCTGCTCCTTGTGTTCCTTGTGCTCCTGTCAGTCCAGCATCACCTTGATTTCCTTGCAGGCCAATAATGCCTTGCAATCCTTGATATCCTGCTCCTTGTAGTCCTTGCAGTCCTTGTAATCCTTGTTCACCTTGAACTGTACTTGGAGAACCTTGAGATCCTTGTGCCCCACGACCTCCTTGGCGACCTTGAAAACCTTGTAGTCCTTGTAATCCTTGAGTTCCATCAATTCCTTGATAACCTATAACGCCTTGATATCCAGCACCTTGAAGACCTTGATATCCCTGAAGGCCAATAACGCCTTGATTTCCTATGATTCCTTGATATCCAGCACCTTGAAGACCTTGATATCCAGCACCTTGATTGCCTTGAAGTCCTTGATCTCCTTGATAGCCTGCTGGTGTTCCTTGATATCCTACAATTCCTTGTAAACCCTGATTGCCTTGAACTCCTACAATTCCTTGTAAACCTTGATTTCCTTGTGGACCCTGAACTGTACTTGGAGAACCTTGAGCTCCTTGCGAGCCTGCTCTTCCCTGCGGACCTTGAAGTCCTGTTGTTCCCGGAGTTCCTTGGCTACCTTGTGGACCTTGTTTTGATGCGTCAACTTGTGCGGAAACGACAAAGTCACGAATGTCTTGTGCGGTAATGCCACCTTCACTATTGTCGGCAAATATGCACAACAATTCTTCTTCTGTTCTTAGTGTTCCCGACTGGTTACATTGATTTGCCATTTTTTATTCTCGCTCTTTATTAAGTCAGCTTTTTTTCCAACTATCCCAGAATGTATTGTTCTTTATCATGTTTTCATATGTGTGTTGTGCGAACCTTCTACCAGCATTGCCTATTCTAATGCCAGAAAGTCGAATATTTACAGAAACAAATTCATCAATTAAACAATCATCTTTTGCCCTTACATATATTTTATTATTTGAAACTTCAGCGCCGATCAATATTGGTCTGGAAGGCATTGCGCTAACAACTTGTATTGAATCATATTCACAAACCTTGATAAAATTTTCATCTATGTTGAAAACAGAAAGTACATTATTTTTACCTTCTCTACCAATATTAACAACAATTAAATCTTCAAATCTTACTTCTGGCATTTCCATACATGCCAATTCAATATATTTTTCAGAAGATCCATCATAAACAGGCAAAATAGCATTTTTAGAACCCGGCTGACCAGTTTCCCCTCTTTCGCCCTGATCTCCTTTTCGACCTTGTTGCCCTTGTTGGCCTGTAGAACCTTGATTCCCTCTATCACCTTTATCGCCTTTTACTCCTTGACGACCTTGTTCACCTTTTGGTCCTTGCAGTCCTTGATTTCCTTGACTTCCTTGATTTCCTTGTTCGCCTTGTTGACCTTGCTCACCTTGATCGCCTTGTTCGCCTTTTTCTCCTTGATGTCCTTGGTTTCCTTGATTTCCTTGATGTCCTTGATGTCCTTGATGTCCTTGGCGACCTTGATGTCCTTGATGTCCTTGGCGACCTTGGTGTCCTTGATGTCCTTGATGTCCTTGGTGTCCTTGGCGACCTTGGTGGCCTTGATTGCCTTGGTGGCCTTGATTGCCTTGGTGGCCTTGATTGCCTTGGTGTCCTTGATTGCCTTGGTGTCCTTGATTTCCTTGATTTCCTTGATTGCCTTGATTTCCTTGATGGCCTTGATTTCCTTGGTGTCCCTGATTGCCTTGGTGTCCTTGATTTCCTTGATTTCCTTGGTGTCCTTGAAAACCTTGAAAACCTTGAAATCCTTGATTTCCTTGAAAACCTTGAAATCCTTGGTTTCCTTGAAAACCTTGAAATCCTTGGTTTCCTTGAAAACCTTGAAATCCTTGTCTACCTTGAAAACCTTGTCTTCCTTGAAATCCTTGATATCCTTGAAATCCTCTTTCTCCTTGAAAACCTTGTCTTCCTTGATATCCTTGATATCCTTGATGACCTTGAAATCCTCTTTCTCCTTGAAAACCTTGTCTTCCTTGAAATCCTTGATTACCTTGATTGCCTCTTTCTCCTTGATATCCTTGCCTTCCTTGAAATCCTTGGCGACCTTGAGATCCTTGATTGCCTTGATAACCACGTTCTCCTTGATTTCCTTTTTCTCCTTGAGCACCAATTTCTCCTTGACGGCCTTGACGACCTTGATTTCCTTGTAATCCTATATCGCCCTTTTCTCCTTGAACTCCAATTTCTCCTTGGCGACCTTGACGGCCTTGATTTCCTTGTAGTCCTTGATCGCCTTTTTCTCCTTGTGGACCAGTAGTTCCTATTACTCCTTGTCGTCCTTGATTGCCTTGATTTCCTTGAAAACCCTGACTACCTTTTTCACCTTGATATCCTGATCCTTGATTTCCTTGATTTCCTTGATTTCCTTGATTTCCTTGAAAACCTTGACGGCCTTGATTGCCTTGAAATCCTGATCCCTGATTACCTTGAAATCCTATTGATCCTTGACGACCTTGAGATCCTTGTGTTCCAAAAGCGCCTTGAAGTCCTTGAAAACCCGCTCCTTGAGAACCCGAAGATCCTTGTCGTCCTTGTTGACCTTGAACTCCAGTTGTTCCTTGCTGTCCTTGAACTCCTTTTCCTCCCTGTAATCCTTGTAGTCCTTGAACTCCTTGTAATCCTTGAGAACCATCAAGACCTTGCAAACCTTGATATCCAGCACCTTGTAAACCTTGTAAGCCTAGATTTCCCTGAAGTCCTTGATATCCAGCACCTTGTAATCCCTGTAAACCTTGTAGGCCAAAGCCTTGTTCGCCTTGTTCACCTTGTTCTCCCTGATCTCCTTGCGATCCTTGATAACCTGCTGGAGTCCCTTGATAACCAATAATTCCTTGATTACCTTGAACTCCAATAATTCCTTGTAAGCCTTGATTGCCTTGTGGACCTTGAACAGTACTTGCTGATCCTTGAGAACCTTGAGCTCCTTGTGAACCTGCTCTTCCCTGTGGACCTTGAAGTCCTGTTCCCCCAGATGAACCTTGGCTACCTTGTGGACCTTGTTTTGATGCATCAACTTGTGCTGAAACAACTAAATCACGAATATCTTGTGCGGTAATACCACCTTCGCTATTGTCGGCAAATATGCACAACAATTCCTCTTCTGTCCTTAGTGTTCCCGACTGGTTACATTGATTCGCCATTTTAGCCTTGTTATTTGAAACTACTTGCAAATGATACGTTGAACTGTTTGTTTGTTCCGCCTATAGAATCTTGCTTTGCATTTTGACATTTTCGATAAGCCTTTAGATAAGGAATTGGATATGAAACAAATGCTCCATCACTTCTATTGGCTACGCAAATCTCAATATTTTTATAAGGAGGACACGAAAAATAAGACTCTGGCTTGAGACAACAATCAACCAAGCCTGCTGGAATTTGACAAAAATTAGTATTTATGTTTGCCATATTGTTTACTTGAGTTAAATCCTGACCTTTTTCAATTTGTTTAAGAGCAACATCTGGTACTAAAGCACCTTTCAAATAAGTATCCACAACAACCTCCTTGATATAGGTATTTAGCACTTAAAGTCATCTATTTTTTAGCCTCTTTTGCCATAAGCCTTATAATGTCTTCCAAAGTACCATCTCCACTCGATATTTTATCTTTCACTTGCATCTGAACATCATCATTCAAATCCCTAAACTCGCCCAAAACTTCAAGAGAACTAATTAAATTTTCTGGAGGTTTCCACATATTCAAAGACGTTGATATATCATATTTTTCAGATTTATCATTAGAATTAAGCTTTCCAATCACTAAATCCTTATAAAACTCATAATCTTTCTGATCATCTTCGAGCCAAATTCTAAAAGATAATTTATTCATAATCGACTTCCGGTAAATAGTATTGATGCTTGTTCATATATAGATTTAATGAACAGATTGTCATTCTCTTACTGGCTAGTCAATGAAATGGCTGATTATGGATTTGAAGGCGTATCCAGTCAAATCATGGGCGGAACTGATATCATGAAAGGTGACGAACTTTTCAAAATAATCAAACCAAGCGTTATAATTAGTGAACTTTTGCAAATGCCTTCCTTAGGACAACTTGAAGGTGTTCAACTTTATAATGATGAAATTCAATGGGGAACTGAACCCGGAGCACTAAAAATACAAATGTCTCCTTTAGGTTCCATGAGAGTGGTAACTAGAAGATTAACCAAAGACCTAGAAGGCAATAATGCTTGGGTTTGCAAAAAAGTTCATCCAATTAACGATTATAAAGACCAAGACCATGAATTAAAAATAGCAAATCATGTCTATGAGAACTTAACAAAAATTAATGAAGAAGATATTGATTCACCAGATAAAGATTACAACGAAATTGAACGACTTGCACAAAAATTGTGGTATACAACTAAAAAGCAACATCCTTCTTACATTATGTTTCCAACACAGTTAAGGAAACAGGATGAAAATTATTACAAGCTTGTCTATGAATTCAGAGGCCAAGGTGTTGGATCTCCATATAACGGAAAAACTGGAAGGGCTGAACAGTTCGACATTGATTTGATCTACTATCCGAAAAAAGGCATGATTAGATGCTTTGGCTACGATATTGACAGTAGCTCTAGAGAAAGAAAGTTTTATGTTCAGCCTTCTGAGTGGGATGAAATGTTTTCCCCAAAGCAAGAAGACAACGATATAGTTGAAAATATTGTTAAACTTTTCTTGCAGTACTAAATTCTCAGCATATAATTAATTGTCAAGCAAAAAAAATTACGAGATGAACAAATGCGTCATTTCCTGTCTATTTCCGACTTCACTAAAGATCAAATTGAAACTGTTTTAGAAATTGCGACAGACATTGAAAAGAATTGGGAATTTTGTCGCCAAATGAACAACAAATGTATTTCTTCGTTTTTTGCAGAACCTTCTACTAGAACCAGATTTTCATTCGAGAGAGCAATGCATTGGCTTGGAGGAAGATGTGTCACAGCTGCTGATGCATCTTCAAGTAGCAGTTTAATCAAAGGCGAAAGTCTCAAGGACACATTTCGCACTCTTGGTCAGTATTCTGACGCTATCATTATGCGTCATGGTGATTCAAGCTGGCCAGAAATAGCAAGAGCATATTCTCGTGTTCCAGTAATTAATGCAGGAAGTGGATCTGGAGAACATCCAACACAAGCACTTCTTGACCTTCATACAATTAAACAAAAATGGAAAGATGTCAGTAATCTCAAGGTTATGTTGTGTGGAGATCTTAAAAACGGAAGAACAATACACAGTCTTATTGAACTTCTTCACATTTATGGTTGCAAAATATATTATTGCGCTGCCACTGATCATGCAGATTGTGATTTGAGCATACCTGAAAAATACCTTGCAAATATTCCTTGTAAAAATGTTGAAATATGTGACGCAAATGACATTCTTCCAGAAATCGATGTCATTTATATGACCAGAATCCAAAAAGAAAGATTCAAAGGTGTCAGTGGTTCTCTAGATTTCTTTAAGATTGACAAAACCAATATCAATAAAATCAAAGAAAACGCTGCTATTCTTCATCCTCTTCCTAGAAACGAAGAAATTAGTGAAGATATAGATGATGATTCTCGTGCTGACTATCACGAAAGACAAGTCAGAAATGGTCTTTATATAAGAACTGCTCTTTTAGATTATATTCTTTACACAAGTCCTTTACACAGATACTACAGATCATAATCATAAAAACAATTAATTGTTTTCTAAAGGGAATAACTGACGGAATTTTTGCTCAACATCTTTGTTGATGCATGGCAAATAAACTTTGATGTCGAAATTAATTTTTTTATAATCATCTTCAGTGAAGATTGATTTCATGAATGGTGAAATAGCAATGTAATATGGAGATATTTTAGCAAGGTTTATCCAACGGAAAATATTATTGTTGATATAACATTCTCGATATTTTTCAATTGTCAGTTCGGAACCGAATGTTTTAACTAAAAATTCTTTTGTCTTTTCAATTCCATCAATTGCTTTTTGGAATCCGATTCCACTTGCAACAGATTCTGCTGGTTTATTTTTGACTGAATCGTATCTTTTCTTCCAAAGCTTCCATCTTTTCCAAGCTTTTTCACCAACTAGACAATTTGGGTCAATAAGAGGATGATCTTTGCCAGAATTGATATATTTGAGAACTTCTAACTGAGCACGGATATAAAGTGGATATTCATTATTCTCAAGAATTCCCTGAGTTTCTCTTGCAAGCTTATATGCTATTTTGAATATAAGAGACTTTCTAGGGTCACCCTTTCTCATTGTTGAGTGACGATAATCAGGAAATGTTTTTCTGCTTTGTTCAAGCCACATTGCAGAAAGATTGCAAGCTTTTGCCTCAAGATCGTCCATATTGTACTTTTCAACTGCATCTAAAAGCCACATGTAGTCATCCTCTTTTTTTTCAGACTTCATGATACTCCTTTGAATTTGTGAAAGCAAGGTATGTATTAAATGAAAATAGCATTTTGCCCATTAGTTAGTCGTGATATGGACAAGGCAATTCGTGCCACAAATTCTTGTCGTAATCAATTTCCAACCGAATCCATTGAAATAGAAACAGTTGCAATTATCAATTCTCAGAATCAAGAATTTGTTTCTCAGTTTTCAGAATGGTGTGAAAAAGAGAATGTCAAATATAAAATTACTCAGTCAAATGGTACTCCGAGTAAGGGAAAAAATTCTGTATTAAATTTTTTACAAAACTCAAATTATGATGGTCTGAGTCTTACTGATGGAGACGACCTATTTTACCCAACAGGTGCAATTCAAATTGAAAAACATATGAAACATCACCCCGGAACTGATGTTTTGATTGTTAAACCTGCCGATCATGTTTCAAATGAAAAAACAAATACTTCTAAGGAAGTTGGAGAAAATAAATATGCAGTATGCTGGGGTATGAATGTTGTTAATCTTGGATATAAATATGGACCCGGAAAGCACGATATATTTACATCTGGACACAAAGCAGCAAGAAATTTAGGTGGACATGTCTTTTATAGCAAAAAATTAAGCAATATGATAAGATATGACGAAGAACAGGTTTTAGGAGAAGATTTACTTCTTGAATTTAATCTTCTTAAACTTCATCAACAAAATAAAATATCATTTTGGTTAAGTTTTGCTAGTGATGTTCAGATGTTAGACAGAACAAAGCAAGAAAGCATACAAAATCTTAAGAATGAAAGTTTAGGTAAAATTTGTTTTGAAAGATTGATTAAAAAAGTAAAAGAAATATTACCTGAAGATAGAAGTTCATTTAATGAATTGCCAGTAGAGTTTCCCGAAATTATTTTTAATCATGATCGAAAAATTGAATGGTTGAAACAAGTCTTTTGACATTCCCATAAAAGATGGTATAATAGATATGGCAGTCCCAAGCTTTGGCGTGAAAGGTCTCGTACTACCTTGAATGTTGAAGTTGCTAAACCTGTGAGGCTCTCACCAAGAGCGGGTCTTTGTAGTTGTTTCTACAACAAATGCTGTAACGGGCAGCATTGTTCTCACAAGCAACATAGGTCAAGCCAGATAGCATCGATGCTGACTTCTATGACTATAGTGTATCCCACTAGCAAACACTCATGTCATAGACTATCTGGTTTTAAGATTGTTGCAAAAGAAAGTACGCTACTCTTCATCACCACTAATCTTTTTGCTGGAGTAAGTAAGATTAAAGAACAAAAACAAAGCTTAAACGCTAAATTTTTGCTCTACTAATCTTGTTTACTCAATAAGTCATTATTCTTAATGATTTATACAGTAATAACCATTAGGGTCAGCATCCCGTTCTGGAATTTGATTGTAAATAAAAGTTTCTCAAAAATATTTTCATGTTGTTAATGAAGAATTTGTTTAGTATGACATTTGTAAATCCGTTCATCAATGAATGAAGGGATAAGGCTAGAAGGCTCAAAATTGACTTAGGAGTGATTATCTATGAACTTTGAGTCTCTGGCCAAGTTGCTTACAGAAATCGACCACAAGACCCTATTCTTGCGATTTAATCCTGAGGTTCTTGATTTCACAGACAAGGAATCGTCTTGTGAGCTTCAGTTCTTTATTCCTGATGGTCGAATCTTCAAGATTGAGTTGAAAGATGAGACTATGCCTTTGATTCTAAGCTTCTTGGGTATATCTTTGTTTGAAAAAGATTGCAAAATATTTACTTGGAATTGGAAGTGTTTTGCTTCTTATGTTTTTGCTAAGAAGAACAAGTTTTATGACATAAAGGCTTCTATTGTTGATATCAAGATAATTGAGTCATTTAGCGGTATAAAGAAGAATGCTCCTGAAAGTTATGTTGAGGCTTTCAATAGAATAAAGAATTTAGTTTCTTCTGGTTTGTGGAAGGAAAGTGAGAATATTTACAAGAACATTCATCTTCCTTTGATGACAACAGTTATACCAGCATTGGAGAAGATAGGTATTGTTGATTCTTCTTTGCATTCTAAGGTTCATGCTTATTACGAGATTGATGGGCAGGACAATGGTCGATTGAAGTGTTTCGGTGCCTTCAAGAATTCTTATGTTCCTCACACAATGGGATCTGAACTGAAAGAAGTTTTGAGGCCTGTTGGTTACGATAATTTTTTTATGAGTTTTGACTTTAAGGGGATGGAAGTATTTGTTTTGGCGCATTTGAGTAAGGATCGAAATTTATTGAGACTTTGCGATCAGGAAGACATATATCTTTCCTTGTATAGGGTTTTAATTGGACAGGAGAAGGAAAAAAATGATAGGGAATTGGCAAAAAAATGTTTTTTGCCGGTTATATATGGACAGTCAGCCCGATCACTTTCTTTGAGATGTGGTTTGGCGGCTGATGTGGCCGAAAAAGTGGTGGAACGAATTAGTTCTTTGTTTCCTGCTGCTATTTCATTTGTTGCCGATTGCGAAAGCAAAGTTAAAAAAGATGGATATGCAAAGGATTTCTTCGGTAAGAGAAGAACAAACTTTGAGGTTGGGAAGGAATACCTTGCCAGAAATTTTGCAGTGCAGTCTCCTGCTGCGACGATATGCCTAGAGAAACTTATCAGTTTATATTTTTGTTTGCAAAAACTCAATGAGTCATTGAAAGATAAAGCTGAAATTGCTTATACTGTTCATGACGGATATGTTGTTTATGCCACAAAGGAAAACTGGAAGCAAGTTTACAAAAAATGTATGGATGCTTTGACTAGTGAATCTGAGTTGTGTCCCGGCCTTAAGCTGAAAGTTTCATGCAAAGGAGGACGCAATCTAAATGATCTAAAGGTTATAAAAAACGGCTAGAGGATTAAGAAATGCTTGATATTGTACACAATTTCCCCATTACTGAAGCTGAATTTTTTGATTTGGATAAGAAGTTTTCAAAGCTTTGCTGGCATGCTGCTCATGAATTGAAGAAAAAGAATACAAACAATAATTTTCTTGATGATGCAGAAGACATCAAACAAGAATTACAAATGAGTATGCTTCGTGCTGGAAGTTATTATAAGCGTCAGGTTTATATCGAGAAATGCTTTGAAATTGCCAAGAATTATGTGAGTGATCAATTCATCATGAAGGTTCTTAAAGAGCTTGAGAATCTTTGGAGCAATAGAACCAGACATGGTGCAAATAGGCAGAAGTATGGTCATTTCCAAGAAAAGATACTTGACAGAATAATTAACAAGTTTGTGCCTAAAGAACATAGGCCTAAGAAGGATGCTCCTTTGAAGATTGACAGTAAGTTTACAACATATTGCAAGGCAATTGTGTGGAACGGTCAGAAGAGCATGGGCAAAAAGATTACCCGTGAAAAATCGATTCGTAGCGGTATGGTTTCACTAAGCGAGTTTGATTTCTTACATTGAGATTAATATAATATCTTGAGCAGCATAGTTCGCCGTCCTGACCATATTTTATAAAATACATTTAATTAATTTACATAGTCCGATCTAATGGCTGAGTTTAACGGCGTGCTGCTCATTTTTTTCAAATCAATCTGGATCATTCCATATTTTGTGCTATTCTGGTGTGAGCCTATAGGAATCATAGATGCGTGAACTCACACCAGAAGAACAAGCCCAACTTGAGTCAATGACTGACCCAGAGGTGGTCAAATCAAAGTTTGCATGGGACGATACTTTTCAGCGCAGACTCTTAGCAATGCTTTTAACTGATGATTACATGCTTATTCAGTCGATGGATAAAATAAAGCCAGAATATTTCAGCAATGAATCTCATATTCTTATTTGTCGAATTCTTTTGACTTATTTTACCAAAGAAAAATTTAGACCTAAAGATTGGATCATATCTCAAGAACTTACCAATCTTCTAAAGGATCGTGATCGCACAATTCAGTTGCATTATCAGGCCGAACTCAAAAGCATATATGACTATTACGTTCCGGGAGTTGATTCCCGTGAATACTTGATCGACAAAGTAACATATTTCGCTAAAGTTCAAGCTGTAAAGCTTGCTTTCCATTCTAGTTTGGAAAAAATGCAAGAAGCTCCTGAGGATGAAAAGACATGGAGTTTTGTTTACGAAAAAATGCGTGAAGCAATGCTTATCGACAGGAGCTACGAACCCGGTCTTGAATACTTCATGAACATTGATGAAATGTTTCGTCGTATGGACGATGTATTTGTCGGTAAAGACAGATTCACATCAGGTTTCCCAGCAATTGATAATGCTTTAACTGGTGGTGGATTATTTGCTGGTCAGATAGCAAGTTGGATTGGTTTGCCGGGAACTGGTAAATCATTAGCCTTAGTAAAGGCGGCTGTTGAAAATGTACTCTTGGGCCATAAGGTTCTTTATATCACGTTGGAAATGGATGAACTTGGCATTGTGCAGCGTTTTACAAGTCAGTTCGCAAAGAAGGACATCAATAATCTTCGTGACATGAAAGATGAAATCAAAGCAACTATCGAAGAATTCAAGAAGGACAAGGCAGATCCTAACCTTTTGCATGTCAAGCAGTTTCCCGGTGGTCAGATTGATGTTAACGGCATAAGAGCCTACATGGCTCAGTTGGAGCTAAGAGGATGGAAACCTAATGTTTTAATTGTTGACTATGTTGGTGAAATGAAAGACGATCCATCAGTTAAAAAATATGAAAGTGCCTATCGTATTTTGCGTGATCTTCGTGGTTATGGAGTTGAAAAAGGTCACTGCACTTTCACATGCGTTCAGCCAAATCAAACAGCCGCAAAGCTTGAAATTGGACAATTTATTGATGAGTCTAATATCGGCACAAGCTTTGATCAGTTCAAGCCTCTTGATGCTTTTTGGTCAATTAATCAGCAGGTTTTGGAGAAGGATGCTGAAGTTGGAAGGGTTTTTGTCATTAAGCATAGGAATGGTAGATCAAGGTTCGCATTCAAGATTGGCTTTGATTATAAGATTGGTACTCTTGATATGTTTGAAATATCGAAGGATACATATCGTGAAAGAATGAACTTGGTTCAAGAAAAGAAAGCTGAAGAAGTTACTATGGACAATGTAGGCGATGCTCCTTCGGGTAAGAGGCAGCGCAGTAAAAAGGGATTTGTTCCAGAAGAAGACACCTACGAGGCATAAAAATGGCTAAATATAAAGTTTTTGAAAATGTTCTGAATGAATATGTCAATCATCCAACTCAAGTTTTGGTTGACGAAGTTGAGGCTAATTCCCCAGAAGAAGCGGCTAATATTATCCGTATGATCCACCCAAATAAAGGTTCACTGACAATCAATGGTCAGCAATTCGAGGGATAATCGTGAGAAATTTTGAAAAATCCATTTTCTCGCAAAGAGGACAAGATGGAATCAATGAGATCTTGGTTCATAGAATTTACAGTGACCCAAGATCTCATTTTTTTGTCGAAATAGGAACTCAGGATGGAGGAGAATGCAATACACGATATTTTCGTGAAGCATATGGATGGAATGGATTGTTGATTGATGGAGAATATGAAAATCCTAAAATTAATTTACATAAACATTTTATAACTGTAGAAAACATCGTTGGTATATTGCAGAAATACAATGTTCAACGTGATTTTCAGTTGTTGTCTTTAGACATTGATCAAAACACATTTTATATTCTTAAAAAAATCATGACATCTTTCAGGCCTGATATAATTGATGTTGAATACAATTCAACTCATAGTCCAGATGAAGACAAAGTTGTTTTTTATTATGATCATTCTAAGTGGGATAAAACAAATTATTTTGGTGGATCACTTTTAAGTTTTTATAATATGTTGAAACCATTAGGTTATTCGTTGGTTTACACAGAAGTGACTGGAACAGATGCTTTTTTCGTCAAGAACGAAATAATCAGTAAGAAAAATTTATATTTTGAAAATATAAACGATGTTGCTAAAATCTATAATAGTCCAAAATATGGACTTGGTCCTGATGGAGGTCATCCTCCAGATCAATTTGATCGTAGTTATTTTACCGCTGATCAGGCTTGTTTTTTTATTGGAGAATCATTATATGGCCAGTGATGCACCTTTGGAAAAAGTTCGAGTAACAGTTCAGGGTAAAGAGATCATTCTCGACCCTGATAACATGAAATATAATGAAAATAATCTCCCAGAATATATGAGTAAAGAATATGGATGGGTTGATTATTTGGGCAAACAACTGGAATATGCTCAGAAAGAATTATTGATTGCAGAAGTTGATTCGGAAGCGATTTATAGTTTGAGATTCATTGAGTCAAAAGACGCTGGAAATTCAGATAATTATGCCAAGGCTTATTCAACAGCAAATGTTGATGTTGTTGCTGCAAAAAGACATGTTATCGATAGGAAAGAAGTTGTCGGGCATATTAAGGCTCATTTGAAAGCATGGGATAAGAATCATGAAAATGTACAAAATAGAGGTCATTCTTTAAGACAAGAAATGAAAGTTCTTAATCGTGATATTTATGATACTGATTCATCTAAAAATTCTTGTACATTTGAGGATTATCTGAAATAAGATTGACATTTATTATTTTTTTTTGTAAAATAACTTCAGGCAAAAGGAGACAAGGAATGTCAGAGTCGATTATGCGCTGGATGCGTCAAAGTGATATGCCTGAAATTGTTAAAATTGAAAACCAGTGTTTCCCCCATCCTTGGGATCGTGATGATTTTGATATTTGTCTTAAAAAGAAAGATCACATTGGAGTGGTCTTAACCATAGACAAGAAAATTGTCGGCTATATGATTTTTAACTTTAATAAGAGTTCTTATAACATATTAAGCATAGCTGTTGACCCAAATCATTATAAAAATGGATTTGGACGAAGAATGATAGAATACTTGAAGACAAAGATAAGGTCTTCAGCAGAAGGTCCAAAAGATAAGATTCATTTAATTGTTAGTGATCAGAATCTTAATTGTCACAATTTTTTGAAAGCTTTGAAATTTAAGGCCATTAGAATTCATAAGAGATATTTTGGACCAGAACATGATGCTTATGAATTTTTCCTTGACATGAATGAGAATAAAGTCGAAGTCAAGAAAGTAAAAAATAGGAAACCAAGGAAAATAAAAGATGGCGACAGATTGGAATAAATGGTTTCTTGGTCTTGCTGAATATGTTTCAACTGCATCAAAAGACCCTTCAACAAAAGTCGGTGCTGTGATAGTTGACGATGAACGCCGTGTGGTATCACTTGGATACAACGGTCTTCCTCGTGGAGTAGACGACACAGAAGAAAGACTTAACAATCGTGACCTTAAATATCGCATCATTGTTCATGCTGAGAGGAACAGCTTGTTGTTTGCAAGAGGTTCCGTTAAAGGATGTACAATTTACACATATCCCATGATGCCATGTGCTGTGTGTGCTTCTATGATTATTCAATCTGGAATTAAAAGGGTTGTTGCTCCAAGAAGCGATAACCCTCGTTGGCAGTCTGACATAGAACTTTCAATGCAGTTGTTTGGAGAGGCAGGAGTGGAAGTTGAATTTGTTGATTAAGAAGACCAAATATTGATCTGTTTTTCAAATTTACATATTTGCTTTTTATAAAATAAATCAACTCTTTTTTTCAGTTGAGATTCCCAATCTTCTTGACATTCTGAAGTAAGAAGAAATTTCTTGTTTTTATCTTTTATTTGAAGTTGTCCATATCCAAGAGCTCCAATTGTGAGATTATTCCAGTCTAATTCACAAATATTAAAAACCTTTACATCTAAAATTTCCACTAAATCTTTATTTCTTTTGTAATCAACAAAAATATAATTTAAGCTTTGGTTTTTGTTTTGGAAAAACTTTTTGAGTCTTTTTACCGATATAAGGTTTGGCATCGAAAATCCAGCTTTTTCTTGGACATGATGTGTCTTGACATCGTAGAAAACATATTTTTTTTCAAATGGAATTATAAAGTCTTCTATTGATCTTTTGCTTTTGGCGGGGGAGAATCGTTCTTTGAATTGATATTCAACTATTTTAGAGCAAAGATTTTCTATCTTATCTCCTACAGCACGATGAGAAAAAGTCTCGTCAATTGTGAAATTTTTGAGATTTTCAGCGATTATATTTTTTATTTCTAAATTCAAAATCATCAAATGATCTCTTCTTTTATCAATTCTAAATTTGTAGATGAAATAAGTCCAGCGATAGGATATTTTCTTATGAGATTTTCAAAACCTTGAATAATTTGATCAGATTTAAGTTCTGTGATGCAAGGTTTTTGCATCTCTTTGCTTTTTGGGCAAACAATGCAAAGATAACATGGTCCGCATTCCCAATCGCCGTTATCACGATGTTTTTGCACAAGCTCAAAATCGTAATGTCTACCGTAAACCTTTCCATCAGTGAAAGAAAAAACACCAACTAGAGGTTTTTTTAACGCACCAGCAAGATGAAATGTTCCAGTATCAATTGATATTACATAATCTGCCGCTGCAACTAGCCCTTTCCAAGATTCAGGTTCAATTTTTATAAATTGTGGAATATTTATGCTTGTAAAAATTTCAAGAGGTTCATTGTGAATGGTATAAACAAAAAATCCTTTATCACATAGTTTTTTGCATACTTCATATATTTGTGTGTCTGTTAAGCTTTTTGATTGTCCAAACATACATTTGGTTGATTTGGCCGCAACTAAAACCATTGGAAGCTTTTTAGTGTTTATTTCATATAATTTTTCAATATAAAATTCTTTTTCTTTGCATTCCATGAAGCAGTTATGGTTTGAAAGCTTAACACCACAATGATTGGCCCAGATATCGCTACGGTGAATGGTGTTTTTACCTCCCATTTTACTTTCATGCACACGACACACTGTCGTTATGTCATATGATGCTCCATATGTTCTTTCATTGATTTCTTCTATTGCCACTGTTTTTGCATAAGGATGATCTTTAGCAAATTCTAAATATGTTCTAGGACAGGCATATGTTAAATTAATTTCAGGCATTACCTTATGAAAATCTTCAAACATCATTCTTTGCATAATGATGTCGCCATATCCACCTGCTTTTCTCTTGATGAGGACTTTATTCCTTCTGAGAAAATGTTCTTTTATCGTGATTGGACAAATAGTTTTTTTCTTAACGTAAGGAAACATATATATCTTGTCTCTTTTTTACTACCTCAGTATTACAATTATACAAGTTCCAGCTGTCTGCATGGATGTTTGATCTTTATGTAATGCTTGAAACCCTAATGCAGGAAAAGGATGCTTCAAGGCACTTTTCAAAGGTAATTCAACTAAGTTTAATTGAAAACTTGAAATTGAGACAGAGAGGTTAACCTTGTTGGTTCAACCTCTCTATACAAATGTTCTAAACTTAGTTAATGCCGAAGCAATTGTCTGGTCGATGTCCAGATATTTATATTCACCAAGCCTTCCTCCAAAAGTAATTTCTTTGTGATTTGTTTTAAGATTGGCATATCTGTTGTATAAGTCACTGTTTTTATCATCTCTGATTGGGTAGTAAGGCTCAGGATGATCTTTGAATGCAACTGGGATGTCATAGGAAACAACAGTTTCTTCTTTTGAATGTGGTTTTACTTCATAGTGTTTTGGAGCATTTTTGTAAAAATGCTTGTGTTCTATTGTTCTTATGTGTGGCACAGACATATCTGTGTGGTTAAAAACAGCATTTCCTTGATAGTCACCATATATTGTTTTGTGTTCAAATCTTAAAGTGTTGTATTCCAAAGATCCAAACTCATAGTCGTAAAATTTATCTATCGGTCCTGTGTAAACCAGATGTTTGGCATAATCACGCCATTTGTTTCTAATTGTGAAAAAATCAGTGTTGAGTTCTGTTTTAATTCCATCAAGCATATTTTTTATTGTTGCTGAGTATCCTTCATTTGGAATGCCTTGATATTTTGTTGTAAAATAATTTTCTTCATAAGTGAGTCTGATTGGCAGTCTCTGAATTATTGAGGATGGAAGATCTCTAGGTTCTTTCATCCATTGTTTTTTAGTGTATCCATAAAAGAATAATTCATAGATTTCCTTGCCAACTCTGTCTAAAGCCCATTCTTCAAAGTTTCTAGGATTTTCGCATGGTATTCGCACATCTTGTAGTTTGCGGTATGCTTCTTCTGGAGTGACAACTCCCCATAGTTGATGAAGAGTCATCATGTTAATTGGAAATGAATAAACATTTCCTTGAGACAAAACTTTTGGTTTATTGATGAAAGGGTTGATTTTCGTGAATTTATTGATGAAATCCCATACTTCTTCGCTTTGAGTGTGGAATATGTGTGCTCCATATTCGCTTACAATGATGCCATTGTCCCATTTTCGGTCATATGTCGCACCAGCAATGTGATTATTTTTATCAATTACAAGGCACTTTTTACCAGCATCTGCTGCTTTTCTTGCAAAGGTAGCGCCAAAGAATCCTGATCCCACAATCATGAAGTCAAATTCAGGCATTTTTACTCCCAGCTAGATGATCACTCAAACATCCTGCTAAGTATGCGTCACAGTATTCTTTTTGTGAACTCCAACCGTATTTGTAATAATTCCTATTTCCAAGAAATCCAGTAACCCAAAAATCGATGTTATTTTCCATCCTATAGCCCCATGCTGTAAATGTTGGTATTTTTGCAGCAGGACCCCATATAGCACTCCAACTGTCACAAGCAAGAACAATATCAGCACGATAAATTGTAAAGGCTAATGCTTCTAATATCGACCAAGATCCAATTTTATTGATTGTTTTTTTAATGCTCTCTTTCTTCATTGTTCTTTCTATTGGATCATTTGGACCACCAACCATGTAAATGCTATAACCCTTTTCGTGCAATAAGTTTATACATCTGTCCCATATTGGTATATACCAATCTATAAATTGTTGTGGTTTTAGATCGATGCTTACTGGTTGAAGAACTGCTATTTTTTCAGTTTTTTCAGTTAAAGGAATGTATTTTTTAAGGTCAACCCATGATTTCATGTCATTGTTTTCACGCAAAATCATTGGTTGAAGTATAGAGCAGTTGTGTTTTTTACTAAAATAGAAAGATTCTCTGATGTCATAGTCAATGTCGTATTCTACGGATTTTATAAAATTACAAGATTTTATGATTTCTACGACATTTGGACATGATTGCTTTATCTTCCCGTGAGATTTGAAAATAGGAGATGTGTGAACAATAGCCGCATCATGTCCTAAAGCTTGCATTGCTATGTTTGCACGGCAAATATTTAGGCCAGTATCGCCTATTGCTCCGGTTTCAAAATAAATATGTAAGTCTGACATTACTCTTATTCAGTGTGAATATAAAAAATTATAATCTTATTGATTTGAAATGCAAGATTGATTCTGATTTGCAAAAGCAAACCATAAGTGGTAGAGTTTTGCTTGATCGATTTTGCATGATTGATGAAACATCAAGAAAATCACCTTCATATACAGATCCAAATTACGCTGGATTTTACTACCATTTTGGCAAATACATAGAACCAAATTCAATATTTGAATTCGGATTCGACCTTGGACTTTTTCCAGCAAGTTTCATGATTTCATGTAAAACAGTTCAAAGATTTCTTGGTTTTAGAGAAAAAGATGGAGATTTTTTCTCTGAAAGAATAGGAGCGAGAAATATAAAAAAATCATTCAAAGGAAAATCTGATTATTACCATGGGACAATTTATGACAAAAAATTTGATAAATTTTTGATGAATTCTTGGGATATGATTATATTTGCCACTGAATATAAATATGATAAACAACTTGAATATCTTGATTTTATATGGCCTCATGTAAGTGATTACGGTATAATTGTTTGCGACAACTTAAACAGGCATTCTCCAACAAAAGAAGCTTTTAATGCATTCGCACAGAGTAAGAACAGGGAGCCTATTCTCTTTTCAACTCGTCACGGAACAGGATTGCTGCAAAAATAAATAAAAGGCAAGACTAATTTAAGTTGATGAACAGGAGGCTGTTGTGGGATTTGAATGTTGCTATTATTATCACGAAAAAGTAGATGGTGAATATAACAAAGAGGAGACAAAAACTTTCAAGAAGAAAGTTGGAGATCCTTTTGATGATGTTCCTCTTGAAAAAATAGCCGCATCAATCATGGCTCAGATGGCAAGAAGAGACATTTGGATCATTGATGTTGAGATATTTGAGTTGAGTAAAAAACAAGTTAGTTTCAAAGAATCAAAGGGCGGAATTATAATCAAGAACAAGAAATTTTCCTTTGATGGTGGGGAAGATGTTTTTGTTGCCGTTGAAGAATTACCTCAGATATGTCAAGCCACTCCTTCCACGAACTCTCAATACACTGTTACGGAATTTCAGCAGACCAATTCTGTCAGTATGCCAGCACAACAGCTTTCTGCCGCTGCTCATCCCCACAATGTAAGTAAAACAGCTACTCGCAGGGTAGTTGATCAGATGGTTTTTTTGCCTGAACCTTTACATCTTCATCAAGCTAGACAGAAAAACATGAAGTTTACTGTTAATAAAAAGTATTTAATTTTTGAAAAGAGACTTGCTGCAAATGGAGTTGGTCAGGTTTTTGTAACACAAGATGATACAGGAAGAGATCAGATTGTGTCTGACATTTATTTTGTGCCAGCAAGTATAAATTTGGTTGCTGATAAAGAATTGAATTTTAGTGAAACCCCTGAAGAAAAAGATGGCGGTAATCTTTACTGGGGTAAAGCATCTAGTGAACCGGGAATGCCTGATCTTAGAAGGAGATGACGAAAATGTCTTTATCTAGAAAAGAAATTCAAAAGCGTAAACAACGTCAAGAATCTGTGAGAAAAAAACTCACAGAACAAAGGGATGAAATACGCAAAGAACGCAAGTTAGTAGAAGTAGAAAGAAATAGGGAAAGAGAAATGTGGAAACTTGAACATGGAAGAACTCCTCCAGCTTTGCCCGGAAATCCTGAATTAGCAGCGATTAGGCAGGCTGAAAGAGACAAGAGGATTTCAGAAAAATTAAATCATAACTTAGAAATTTTGAGAAATCTTGAGCAGGAATACGAGCGTGAACAAGCATCTCGTAAAGAAATCAATGATCGTCTTGAGTCAGAAGGCTATATGACAATGAAAGATAAGATGGATGCTCTTCACGAAAAAGCACTCAAAATGCAAAGAGTCGCAGACGATCTTGAAGAAGCAGCAAATATGAGTGATGTAAATAAAAATTGTGATGTAAAGTAAAAATAAAATATTTTTGTATTTGGGCTAAAGTTTTTTGTAGTTTCATGTGATAATAATACGGCGATGCCAACAAAGACATCGTCGTATTACTTTTTACTATGAGGCCACTATGTCACTTGACTTTGAACCACTTGATCTGTCTGAGATTAACAAAGAGGCTAAAAGAGTCTCTGAAGAAGGCGCAGCCGCTGGAAACAGTGGTGATTATCTTGATAAATTCGTCAAGATGCCTGACCGTGATGGGTTTGTAATCATGCGTGTTCTTCCCCGCAAAAAGGGTGGAAGCGTATGGTGTGCAACTCGTGTACACACTCTCACTAATCCTGATACACGCAGCAAAAAGACCTACCATTGCCCACGCAAGTTGGTTGAAACCGACAAGGGTGAAAGATGGATGGGCGATTGCATTATTTGCAAGTATTACAGTGATTTGTGGCAGAAGTCTGAAAGTCTTTCTGGTAAAGCCCAAGAGGATCTTCAGAATCAAGCCAGAGCAATCAAGCCTGTAGAACGATATTACTACAATGTAATTGTTCGTTCTGAAAAGGACAAAGAAGGCAACATTAAAAAGAATGTCGGACCCAAGATATTCTCTTGCGGTAAGACAACCCACGCCAAGATCATGCTTGCCATGCGTGGAGACGAAGCAGCTGGTGAAAAGCCACTTGGAGACATCACTCATCCAAAGGATGGACGTGACTTCAGAGTCGTTAAGAAAGTTATCAAGGGTGGTGGAGGGATGGAATATCCCAACTACGATAACAGCAAGTTTGAAGAACCAACACCTGCTGGAAACCTTGATGAATTGAAATCATGGATGGAAAGCATTCATGATCTTCAGGCTCTTCGTGTGATCAAGACTTCAGATGAATTGAAGCAAGCACTTCGTGTTCATCTTGGCATGGTCAAAGAAGGACCAGCTGCCAATGATACAGAACTCGATGAATTCAGGAAAGCAGGATCTGCTACTCCTTCCAAACCTAAAGCAGTTGAGACAATTCGTGAAGAATTAGTCGTCAGCAGCACTCCTCCTGTTGCTAAAGAAGAGTCAAAACCAAGCGATGATCTCGCCGATGACGACTTCCTGAAAGAACTTTCAGGCATGTAATCAAAACAGAATGGGTGTCCAGAGCATAATCTGGACACCCATTCTTTTCATTCTCTCAACATAAGGTGGTGTACTATGGCAAAGAAAAAGATAAGCGAAGGCGTGGATGATAATTTTTTTGAAAATCTCGCAGAAGAAACCGGAGGCGATGTTCTTGATGCAATCGACTCAGTCAAGTATTTTGTTGACACAGGAAGCTTAGCACTTAATTATATTTGCTCAGGTCAGTTCATCACTGGAGGAATTCCCGGTGGTAAGTTGACTGAAATATATGGTCCAAACAGTTCATCCAAGTCTCTTCTTGGTGCCAATATTTTGTTTGGCACACAGAAAGTCAAAGGCATTCCTGTCCTCATGGATTGTGAAAATAGCGCCAACAAAGAATTCATTCAGATTGCAAGCCATTGTAATTTGAAGCGAATAGTAAGACATACTCCAGAAACACTGGAAGCAGTTTTTTCAACAATGTACAGGGTTATTGAAAAAGCCCGTGAAAAAACAAGCAATGAAGTTCCTATCGTCATTGTTTATGACTCGATTGGAGTAAGCCCCTCTGCCCGTGAACTTCGTGAAGTTGCTCTTCCAGAAAACTACACGAAAGAACAGTTCAAAAAGATTGTAGGGGGAAATGAACAACCCGGTGAAAGAGCTAAAATTTGCTCAAGAGAATTAAGAAAACTCAACACGGTTATGGAGAAACATAACGCAACAGTTGTGATTCTTAACCAGACTCGTGATAAAATTGGAACTTACATCCCCACCAAAACAACTGCTGGTGGTGGAAATGCCCTTCCTTTCTACGCATCTTGTCGTCTTGAAACCAAGACAATGCAGAAAATAGAAAAGAAGATAAGCGCCAAAAAGAAGAAGATTCTTGGGATTAATGTGAAGCTCAAGAATGTTAAAAATAAGACTCACAGACCTTTTGTTGAGTCTGAGAATGTTCAGCTTCTTTTTGATAAGGGAATCAATCCAATTAGTGGACTTCTCTCTTGTTTATTAGATGCTGATAGGATTGAAATATCAGGAACAGGATCATTTAAGGTTAAGCCTGCTTTTTCTAATGGTGAAGAAGTTAAATTCCGTGCAAGCATGGATCGCAATGATGTTCCTATGGACATTTTGCTAAAATGCCCAGCACTCATTGATGCCAGCACATCTGAACAGGTTGAGACTTATCTCGAACCTTATAAGCTGGCAATTGCTAGTAGAGCAGAAGATGATTCTGATGTTGAATTGAGTGAAACTGATTCTTACGACGATGAAAACATCGACGAAGAATTAGAAGGATAATCAAAAAAGTTTGAGGGGCATGAAAAAATGCCCCTCAAACCTCTATCATGCTATATTCTTCATGTGTGAATTTGTCTTTTTGAAAAACAATAAGATTGTTGTGTACTTCATGTATGATTACGATCTTATTGTTTCTCACACACCAAAGACCAATTGTACGAATAAACTCTTCATCTTTTGAATTATCATCAAAAACTTTGATTCTATGATCGTCGCAAAATTCAACCAATTCTTTGTTTTCGTTGCTTCCAAATAAGAAAGTTTTATTTTTTAGTTCTTCGCATGGACTATCATTGTAAATTTCCATCCAGTCCATGAATTGTGGATTTTTATCTCTTCCAACCCAGTGAATGTGATTGAGATGACCACTGAAAATGCTATGATGACAAATGCTAGACTCATGTGTCAGGAATGGCACTTTAGTACCATAAATTTTACACATGCGAAGACCATATGAAAGACCATGATCTCCATATCCTTCTGCAAATTCTTTTCTTATGTTAAAGTATTTCTTTGCATCGGTATTTTCAACGAGTCTGTTGATTGCAGCAAGGCTTGTTATCCCTACTTCTTGCTCATGTGCTGGAGCTTCCATGAACTCCGTTGATTTGCTTGTTCTGTACCACCATCCATATCCCATTTTTGTCAATATTCTTTGATCAGTGGCAAAGATGTCATATAAGAATCTTGATCCTAAATGGTATTCACGATTGTGATCGAAGTCTCTTTCAAGATTAGCCATCAATCCGCCAAGATCAGTGATGCTGTCCTCGTCCATTCTGATGTACCATTTGGCAAAATCCTTTTGTATATGCTTGCTGTAATAGTTGTAAATTCTTTGTGCTGTAAATGAATAAGGACATATTATGACATCAACATCAATATTTGATGGCCAATCATTTTTTAGAAAATCAGCACTTTCACCGCAATTTTTTGTGCCAAGAAATGATATGTGAATCCGCAAATCCTTAGTGTTCAAAAGACCATATTTTTTGAAGTCTTCTAATCTCATCTTGATTTGCGGACGTGTTGTGTCTGATGGTACTGCTATTTCAAAATCATACATTAGGCAATCCTATATGAATCTTTATCGACTTTGGCAAAACTAAAGCCTCTGGCTGATAGTTCAGCTTTAATTTCTTTCATGTAACTGCAAAGATTCGATGAATTAATTCCATATTTTGAGTATTTTTCCTCAAGCTGCTTGATGTTTACAACTTTTTTGGACAAAAAGGCTCGACGTATTGAATTTTTAATTTTATTGGGAACGGTTTGTTTTAACTTTTTACTTGGCTTGGAAATTATTTTATTTTCAATAACGACATAATCATAATCTTGCTTTTTTTGTTTCTGATTACAAAGGACAGGCGCAAGTTCGTCTAGATCCAACAATTCGCCATTTTTAAGCTTTACTGTTGATAAATTTGCTTTGAAACTGTTACAAAATTCAATCAACTGGTCAAAATTTTTCTCATCCGTGAAGAATTTTCTTTTATCCTTAAGTTCGATTAAAAGGCACTTCATTGATTGCTCCTTGTGTCTTGATGACACTTGTCTAAATAATTATAGGGAAATGCAAATAAATTGCCACTCATCTTGGCTATTCTTATAATGTAATATGGAGGCATTTCGATGGATTCTTACAAAGAACATATCAACTTAAACTGCCTCCGCAGGTTTGGTTCAGAAATTGAAATCAATGCTTTTGATTTTCGCAATAGACCAGTAGGTCATAATGAGGGCAGAATGCCCGAAGGCACACACTATATAGCAAACTTAGTGCAAAAGTCATCTGGTAAAATTGTAAAAATACACAAGTGGTCTTATGATCATAACAACAGTAATTGGATTATAAAGCCAGATAGCAGTTGCGGAATTGAAATATGCACACCAGTACTTAAGGGCTGGGTAGGTCTTATGGAGACTTGTAGGGTAATTGATGCCCTTGGGAACGATAATAAAGTTCATGCCGATGATAGATGCAGTTTTCATGTTCATGTCGATGTGAGCGATCTTAGCGAGCAAGAATTGGCAACGGTTATCACATGGTGGATTAAATGTGAACCTGTTTTTATGGATTCAGTTCCAATCAACAGGAAGAGAAATCAGTATTGCCAGCTTTTGGGACAGTCTGAAATATTTGAAAATGTTGAGGACGGATTCCATCCAAATGATTATCTGATCAGAAGACTTGGCTCTTGTAAGTATTACACGATTAATACTTATCATTATCACAACAATAAGCGTAAAACAATTGAATTCAGAATAATGGATGGAGATTGCTGTCTTGATCCTTGGATAGCTAAAAATTACATCAGACTTCTTCTCCATTTTATTGATAGATCATTGAAGTATGGAATGCCTAGTTCATATTATCCGGGTGATAAGTGGTCTGGTTATTGTTGGCTTGATCCAAGAGATGTGTTAGATTTTCTTGGATTTAATGAAAAACATGTTCTTTCACCTGCATGCAAACAGGTTCATGAATGGTTTTTAGATCGTTTGCATATGAATTGTAATTACTCTAATAATCATGGGATTATGGGAAATAATGCAAGAAGATATGCTTATAAGGAAATAGAAGATCTTTGCGCTGAATATGGTGATATAAACATAAATCATGATGATATATTCAGCGATAAGTTTCGCACATAAATTTAAGGTGTTATGTATTTTTACATACAATCAAAACTAGATGATATTGTAAAAGAAATGAAATCTCTTGGTGAGGTTCTCGTTCCTTTTAACTATCCATTGAAACCGATTAGTAGTTGGGAAGACGACTTGGCAATTTTCAAAATGCGAGAAGTAACCATAGATGGTTATCAAATTTTCATTCATTATCAAAAATCAGATTATACAGAATATTTGATTGAAACATTACAAATTCATAATATGAAACATCCATTTTTACCATTTTACATAGTTTCAAAGCTTGGTAAAAGGTTCTTTGGCAAAGATTATCTTTCGCTTATTGAAATTTACAAAGAACATCGAAAAATTTATATTTGGTCTGTTTGTTCAGATAGAAATGGCAATAAAGTGCCAATTCCTAATCAAACTGACACTGAAATGTGTGAATTTGAGGGACTTCAGTATCTTTATATGCAACCCAAAAATATAGATTTTTTCTAATTCGCATGGTGAATATATACCTCGTAGCGTCACTCTTGGCGCTTTCCTTTAACGAGGTGTCCAAACATGAAAAAACGAAAAATTCAGGCTCTCATCGTAGAGCATCTTCTGAAACATGGACAATTGGAAATTCTTCTCCCTGATGGAGTTAAGCTGGAAATAGGCACTACTCAGGAAAATCAGAATGGTAAACTTGTAAGGAAAGATGATTATTGTTGGGTTATTGCATCAAGAGACGATAGGTCAACAAGTCTAGACGCTTATAACATGGGTCTTAGATTTTCTGATGACGATAAGATATTGGTTTTTGAAGATAAATTCATTGATCAGGATGGCGAAAACATTAGAAGACTTGATGTTGTCTAAATGATATTACCATTCATTGACATGAAATTAAATTGTCCTTGTAAATCCAAAAGAAGCTCCATAGTTCCCTCAACATAGTTGTTGGGAACTAGAGGAGCATTGAATTCAACCCATATAATAAAACCATGAGGATTAAGGCTAAACCTTGATAAGGTCATCTTTACACCTTTGTTTTTTATTTTTTCTGGGGATATAATATCAAGGCTGCTGGCATTTTCTTGTATTTTTTGTAATACATAGGCCATCAGTTTTGAACTGTCCAGAAAGTGTGTCCAGTTGGCAACAAGGATTTTTTCCAATTTGTCAGCATCAAAAATATTCACACTCGTGTCTCTGTGAGGATTAAAATGAAGAAACCTGAAGTATATCTAAGAGAGTTCTGTCTTAAGCTTTCCGACGACAATCTCCGTTCAATTCACGGAAGATTAAGTCAACGTCTTGGTGGCGATATGGCAGAAGCTGTTGACTTTTTGAGCGGAACTCGTGAAATTGACAAGTGGCTATCGTCAGCTTCTGACTGCAATGAATTTTATGACATGATTGACCTGATTTATTTTGCAGTCAATAAGGAGCACGAAAAGAGGTCTGGAGTTGTTGTTTGATTAAGTACGCATTACATTTAATTCCAATGAGCCTTGCTGGTATTACCTGCTTGGCTCTTGGATTTTGTTGGGGAAGATCTCACGGTTATCGTGAAGGCGCAGCAGACGCCATCATTATGTTTGATAGCTTTGATCGATCAACAAATAGAAACGATGGACAACGATTCAAAGAGAACAAAAAAATCCTTGATATGTTCAATGATAAAATTCCATATTGAAAACCTTGATTGATTTGCTATAATCAAAAAAAATCAAGAGGTCTTCATGCCGCCCATCATCAAAGTATCAGATCAAGATGTTTGCGTAGCCACATCAGAATTTCCATTCGCCAAATGGAAATTTGAAAAATTCAATCCTGTCCAAAGCAGGATCATGGACTTCTACAATCAAGACTGCAATACACTTGTCGCAGCAAGGACAAGTGCTGGGAAAACCGTAATTGCAGAGCAGTTCCTCTCTCAAGAAATTCGTGAAAGAGGAGGAAAAGGAATGTTCCTTGCCCCTCTCAGAGCTTTAGCCCGTGAAAAGGTAACTGATTGGACAAATCCAGAATATCACCTCTCTGACCTAAAAATAAGCATCTGCACAGGTGACTACAGGTTAACCAAAGAAAGAACTCAAGAACTTGATGATGCTGATATTATCATCATGACAAGTGAAATGCTTAGTCATCGAAGCAGGTCACACAATTCAGAACAAAGTCAATTTCTTAAGAAAATTGGTACTCTTGTCATTGATGAATTCCACACAATTGGAGTTCATAATCGTGGAGATCACCTTGAAGTTGGATTGATGAAATTCACTCAAATCAATCCAACAGCAAGACTTGTTCTTCTTTCCGCAACAATGCCGAATGTAGAACAACTTGCAGAATGGGTTAGTTATAGCCTTAATCAAAAGCAAACATTTGTTCTAAGGTCAGAATATAGACCTGTTCCTCTTACAATCCATTATGAAACATATGATGACAGTATAAGAAGATATGATCTTTTAGAACAAGAAAAAATCAATAAGGCAATGGATATTGTTGAATGGTATAAAGATGATAAGTTTATCGTCTTTACTCATACCAAAAGAACTGGCGAAATGATGAAGAAAGAACTTCAATCAGCAGGGATTGATTGCCAATTTCATAGCTCTGACCTTGAATCAGCAGAAAGAGCAAAGGTAGAAGATAAGTTCCGTAACGATCCAAAATTCAAAGTAGTTGTTGCAACAAGTACTTTGGCGGCAGGTCTTAATATGCCTGCTAGAAGAGTAATTATTTTAGGTGTCAATCGTGGTGTTGACGAAGTAGAATCTCATGAAATTATTCAGATGTGTGGGAGATCAGGAAGATATGGCATTGATCCTATGGGAGATGCTTACATTCTTGTCCCAGAAAGCCAAGTAAATTTATATAAGCAAAAATTCAATAAGCCTAACAGGATTGAGTCTCAGCTTCTTGAAAAATCTGGGAATAATCATAAAACATTAGCATTTCATTTAGTTAGTGAAATTTATTTTGGTGGGATCGAAACAACAGATGATGTTCGCAAGTGGTTTAAGAGATCATTGGCTTATTTTCAGAACAAGGTATTTGATGATAGTGTTGTTGATTCTACTCTTGAGTTATTGAGGAAGTGTGGGGCTATTGGTTTAGATGATGATAAGTGGAATGCCAGAACAATTGGCAAAGTTTCCAGTATGTTTTACATGAGTCCTTTTGATGTAAGCGATTTGTATTTTAACTTTAAGTCTTTGTTTGATTCTGGAAAAGAGAATGATGATCACATTCTTTCTTTGGCATTAGGCAATATTGACAGTCAAAGGTGTAATATTGTCAATAAGGCAGAGAAAGATGAAATGAGTTTGTATGCGAATCAGGCTAGATTGAAGTTTACTGGTAAGTTTTTGGCTGATGGAGCTATTAAGGCTGGATACTGTTATTATTCACTTTTGAATGGTACTAATTCACAAGCTTTGGCTAGTTTTCAAAGAAATTTACAGTTTGATTTCAATAGATTATCTCAGATTTTGATGGCTTTGGATAGCATAGGAGGTTCTTGGAATCGTTCTGGTTGGTTAAAAACTCTTGAGGGAAGAATCGCTTATGGTGTTCCTGTACACTTGATTGATTTGTGTCGAATTCCTAATGTTGGAAAAGTTAGAGCAAATAAGCTTTATGATGCAGGAATAAAAAGCATGAAACAGTTTCAATCTTGTGAAATTGGAAAACTTAAATCTCTTTTGAATATGAAAGAAGATGCAGTTAAAAAAATGTTAGAAAAATCCTCTGATTTGAAGTAAATAAATTATGAAAGAATATAAGATTAAGCTTCCAAGAAATTGTTGTAGAGGAAGTAAAATTTTGGAAAACAATCCTGTATTAAAATTGCAGAATGATCTTTTCGCTAAATTAAATAAAAATAAAGATTCAATAGAAAATAAAGATTCAATAGAAAATAAAGATTCAATAGAAAATAAAGATTCAATAGAAAATAAAGATTCAATAGAAAATAATAGTAAGGTTCAAATTCTTACATCGTCTGGACCAAGATATCCAATTGCTTGCTATACTGATGCGATACCTCCATTGCCGCCGGGTCAGTGTCAATATCAAAATACTTGCGATCAAGCTGTACCATATTTTTGTATTCAAAGTTGTTGTCAAAAATTCAAAACTAGAATTTATTATGACTGGCGTGGAACAGGTAGGCGAGATGTAGATACTGCGACTAAGGCATATTACGCATTCCGTATAGAGGATGACGGTGGAGCAGATTATTTTCCAGAAGTAGTGGGTTATTCTTGTGGGGCAACGCCAAACAACGAGGGTCAGGCTCAATATTTGCAATGGTATGGAGACAATACAGGTACTGATGGTTATGAAATTGTTGATATTTATCAAAGTAAAGTTTACAGAGATGGTTTTTCTTGTAGATACAATCAAGGCTTGGGTGGTCATGTCTCTGTCGAATTGCATGCAGGGTTTTATCCTAGAGGAGTGTCATCAGGAACAATCAAATTAATAATTTACGCTAATGTTCCTGAAGATTATGGGAATGTTAGTGATATCGATACAACACCGCCGGGTGCAAGAAAAAAAACTTTTAATGATTTTTATATTAATTCTACATCTAGATGTTATGTAGAATCCCCTGTTTATGAGGGATTGCAAAATAACGGAAGCTATTTTACTTTATCAATTCCAACTAATATTTTTGGTGATAGGAGGGGTAAATTGATGGTGTATAGAAATTTCGGAACTTTTGGCCCAAGTAGTCCTTATCCTTATGATTATGGACCTTGGCTTGTTTGAATACCACGACCTTAAAAATCGGTGTTTTTTGACAAGTTAATTTATGAAAAACAATAAGCATGATCAATATTGATAGATGAAACTAATTGCATGTAAATAGCAAACAATTATTTCACTTTTCGCCGAAGAAATCTTTTGGGTATTCTATTTTTACGACACCAGAACCTTCTACTTTATTTCCTTTTTCGTCTTCGACCCACCAGCGAACTTGTTGGACTGGAATATTTAGTTCATCCATATGACATTTGTCACGAGGAAAAACAGGAAGGTGATATTCTTTTCCTTCTACTAGAACTGCAATTTTGCATTCTTTTTTTTCATTATTGTATAGAAGGCAGTTGCCACAGATTTTTTCTATTTCTTTTTTCTTAGTCATGGTCTAGACTCCTATAATCTATTATAGGAGTAAGGATTTATGAAGGTAATTGCAGCACTCTCGCAAATGGCTCATGGAAAAGATGTTTTCTGTGATTATCTTTGCGAATGTCTTAATGATATTTCTTCTAAAAAAGAATGGACAAGAAGCGCATTTGCGAATGCAGTTAAAGATACTTTCTGCAACGCTTTTAATGTAGATCGTAATTTTATTGAGAATTGGAAAAGAAATTCTGAGGCTCCTGATGGATTTCTCATGCCTATTCGTCAGTGTCTTCAGTTTATTGGAGATGGATATCGCAAAATCCGTGAAAATATTTGGATTGAAATTGCACTTAAAGATAATGGCAAAAACATTATCATAAGCGATGGAAGATATTTCAATGAAGCAGAAGCAGTCAGAGAAAAGAATGGATTGATGTTTTTAATTTACAGACCCGGATTTATCAATGATGATCCTAATCCAAGTGAATCACAAGTAAAACCATTGCTTCAATGGGCTTCTGGAAATTTGAAAGAAGGTCCTGTTGATTATTCAAGCAACATAATGAGATATGGAATAACTGTCCCACATGAATTGAGATATTTTGATTATTTCATCAAGAATGATGGAAGCATTGAGGATTTGCACAAGAAGATAAGGGAAGATGTTGTTCCTTTTGTGCTGAAAAAAATTAAAGGATGATTATTTTTGAAGAAAAAGATGATAGGTTTTATATTGCAGAATCCAAGATAAAGGGTGCTGGTAGGGGAGTTTTTGCTTCTAGGAATATTAAAAAAGACGAATTTATTTTTATAAGTGGAGTATTAGTTGAAATAGGAAGCGAGTCTGATTCGACTACTTGTTTTATGAATAACTATAAATTTGCTGCTGATCCAAAGTGGAATGGAAATTCTGTTGATATAGGCAAGTATGTGATATGTCCTTTGGGTTATGCTGCTTTGGTTAATCATAGTAATAGTCGTGAGGAGCAGAATGTTGAGATTAGGTATTTGGGTGAGAATTCTAAAAAGAATCATCATGGCAAGGCTGTTTATTGGTTCTTGAGGGATGTTGAAAAGGACGAGGAGATACTTGGAAACTATGGACCTATATGGTCAGGTTTCAAGAAGAAGATAAGATGTTATCGTCCTTTTTTCAGGATTGTGGGCAAGAATGGTTCCTTGTGAACTTTTGAACAGTTTCGTAGCCATTTTTGCCTTCGATTATTGTTCCCATTTCGGGATGTGCTCCTTGAAGCCAGCGTATTCCGCTTTCTCGAATTGAGCATTTGTATGTGACTATTTCGTCGAGGATTTTTATCGATGAAGATTTTTGATTCTTTGTTTCAGTTTGCCCATACCCACTTCCGTCAAAACCATAAATCCTAATCCTCTCTGCTGGCAATACTGGTTGCATGCTGTCCATTTCGCATTATTCCTTGGCAATGTTGTTTGGTTTGCCGGTTTGATTTCCCAAATTTCAATTCTTCCGTCATCGAACATAACTTTTAGATCAGGGTTATATTCATGAATATTCCCTTCAAATGTATATTGGACTTTAAGTGGTTCCACTTCATATCCAATAACTTCTGGCATTGCTTCCAAGCATTCGTAGACATCGCATTCCATCCCTGATCGATAATGCATTTCCTTGCCGCCGTTCTTGTTGGACATCATGTATCCTTCTCTGAACTTCGGCTTGCGTTGTTTAAGTTTACCAGTTTTTGCGGACTGGTCTTTCCATATAATAGCCTTCATCTGTCCGTTTTTCGGTATATTTTTTTCATGCGGGTGTTTCGCTCTGTAATGAGTTCGTACACAACGAACGGGACAACCACAACGAGCAAGAGGACATAAAATGTATTCTCTGCCTTCTTCATGAGATTCAATGATATGTGTTTTATAGTCTTCAAAATTTTCATGAACAACTCCACACACAAAGCATGTGTATTTTCTTAGGCCATTATCTTTCGGGAATGGTAGCGTCATAATAATTTCTTTCTTCCTTCTTTCCATCTTTCAAAATCATGTGGATAATCGAAGTCTTCAGTCCAATCGTCGATATGTGCTACATTTGGATGATATTTTACTTCTTCTATATCAGTGCATCCTGCCAAGTCAATGATTTCTTTATTTGTGAGCTTGGCCATGAGGTGATAATTCGACAGTCTCATGATCTTTTTTTCAATAATTTCATCGATATAATTTGATATTATTTTATTCATATCTTTTTTGAAAGACAGGGCGAATGTTTCTTTATATTCGCATCCTGTGAAGCTTGATGGTGACAATCTGGCAACCCATCTCCAATCTAGTTCGTGATTAAAAATAAGATCAATTGCATTATCGGTGTAGTAGGCATCACCAGCCATGAGAACAGTTTCGCTGTCATTTGACCAAAGGAATTCTGAAGATTTGAAAATTGAACAATCTTCCCAATTTGGGTCTTGATGTGGTATTAGTAAATTGCATCCTTCAATTTTATATTTTTCATCAGATCCTACGATGTGAATGTCGTTGGTGTATTTTTTAACTTGTCGAACAATTCTTTCGATTAAAATTTCGCCTTCTATTTCAATGAAATGTTTTTTAACACAGAGATAATTATCCCATCTCTTTCCGTCTCCTCCAGCTTGTATTATGATTCTTTTCATTTTTTCTTTGATTTCTTTTTGGAGAATTTTATCATATTATCAACAGCTTCTTCACGGGTGCAGACACTGATTTTCGGTAGATCTTTGATTCCGAATACACTTTCTGTTGATCTTTCTGGATCATTACTTAAAAATTTAATTAAATTAAATGCAGGAAATCGTGCTTCTTGACGAAATCCGGGCATCATTGGGTCATCTTCAGTGTCCGTTTTTAGTTTCGCAAATACAACCCTGCTGTCTTCAGGAGCTCCGAAGTAGTCATCTCCTTTTTTGAAGAAAAGTATCAATTCGTGTTTGTCTAGAAGGTCGTTCATTGAATCAATATTTTCAAGATGGATATCCCAGCGATCCATTAAGTCACGAAATGATGAAAAAGCAGGATATTTCATTTTTTTTATTCCTCATATGGTCTTTCAATACATATATAGAATTATGCGGTACAGTTTGAGTGGATTTAAGAAATTCTTTGAAGAGATGGACCCATCTCAAGAGAAAGATATTTCATCTAGCGGAGGCGGTAAAAAGCAAGATTATTGGGATTCATTGGAAGACGAAGAAAAGCTGACATGGGATGATATTAAGAATACATTCCAGTCAGAGCCATGGGTTTCATCTCACTTCCCTCTTGGTCAGGGAAAGAAAGAAATTAAATATAAGTTGCAACCATGGAAGATTGTGAAGGGTTCAATGGGGCCATCAGGAGCAGATATAGAACTTATTCATAACCAAAACGATAAGAGTTATTTGAAGGGAAATAAATTAAATAAAGGTTATAGAGACACAAAGCGATATTTTGTAAAGAGAAAAGATTTACAGGATTTCCAGACAGGTGGTTGGCAACCAGCAGTTCAGGGAGCAGCAGGAGGCGGTGGCGCTCCACCGATGTAGTATGAAATTTAGTGAATGGATTAAATTAAGAGAAGTTGGAACAAGCACAGCTAGTGTTGCGAATGTTCCCATGAGACTCTTTGGTGGTGCTGTGCAAAGGATGTACCCAGAGCCAGTCATTATCGGTGGAAGAGAAGTTAAACATAAGAAAAAGAAGAAAGATCATAATTCTTAATGAAAGGTAAATCATGAATTACACAATGCGCTACACACAATATTTATCTGGCATCTTGTCAGAAGCTGATTTTCATGAAATGAGCCCTGATCAAATGTCCAATGCGGCTGCACCAATGGCTCCTCAAATGGGTGGTCCTTCTCCAGTTGTTGATGATCAGGGTCTTGGTGATGATCAGGGTCTTGGTGATGATCAGGGTCTTGGTGATGCACAAGGTGGTTCAGAACCAATTGCGGGGCTTTCTAATACTACTAAAGGTCTTTTGGATAGATTGATTGCTCAGTTGTCAGCAGCTAAGAATTTACAACCAGTTGCTTCTCAAGAAATTCTTAATCGATTTATGAAAGCGTTGCCAAATCTTAAACGTGATAAATCACTTGCAACAGTTCAAAATCGTTTCAAACCACTCAAACCATTCAAACCACTACAGTAATCATTTAGAGATTACCGTCTTTACAGTTGAAATCAATTAGTTTATAATTTGACAGGATCACATTTCAAGAGGTTCTGTCATGTCTGACATTATGGATTCTGTTGTCAATAAGACAATTAATTGCCTTGATAAAGGGCATGTGACTCTAGTCGATGTAATGCCAAGGAATGTTCCTGAAGGTAAAACTGCTGATTATGCCATTGTTCAGGCTGCGAGAGTAAGCTATGGAGATGGAACTAAAACTGTCAATGAAGACCGTGGACTTATTCGTTACCTTCTCAGGCACCAACATACCACTCCATTAGAAATGGTAACCCTGAAATTTCATTGCAAGATGCCTATCTTTGTTTGCCGTCAATGGGCAAGGCACCGTATGAGTTCAACAAATGAAATTTCAGGTCGTTATTCGGTTATGAAAGACGAATTTTATTTTCCTCAGGCCACTGATCTAAGATCCCAGTCTCAAATAAATAAACAAGGTGGAGAAGGCACTGTTGAGGAAATAACAGCTAACTATTCAGCAGGTAAAATTGCCGATAATTGCAATTCAGCTTATGATTTTTATGAATATATGATTCATGCAGGTGTTTCAAGAGAACAGGCAAGAATGGTTCTCCCTCTCAACTTATACACAGAATTTTATTGGAAAATTGATCTTCACAATCTTTTTCACTTTTTGGCGCTAAGAGCAGATAGCCATGCCCAAAAGGAAATCAGAGTTTATGCAGAAGCAATTATTGAGATTTTACGCCAAATTGTTCCAGTAGCACTTGAAGCATGGGAAGATTATCATCCTATGCGTGGAGCAATAAAACTCACAAGACTCGAAACAGAAGCACTAAAAAGCTACATCCAGAAATTTCAATCTTTTGCTCATGCCGAATTCCAACATGTTGTCAGCGACAACAAGCGTGAACAGTCTGAATGGATTGAGAAAGCCAAGATTCTTGGAATCAATGTTCCTCCGATAAAACAGAATGAGGCTTAGGATCAACTAATTGAAAGCCATGACTGGCTATGATTTGTAATGTTAGAACAATCATTGTGATCATGGCTTTCTCCCTTGTGGACATTATAACAGATGAAAAGCATTTTGCAATTTCTCGAAAGTGATAAAAAAGGCCAAACTCTTAATATTGGAGTAATTGGCGATGCAATGATTGATGAATACTATGATGTTAAAATTAAAAGAATAAGTCCTGAATGCCCAATTCCCATCATGCATAGCAAAGAACATGAACCAAAAATTCTTCCCGGCGGAGCCGCAAATGTCGTTCATCAATTCAAGAATTTTAATGCTAAAGTCAATCTTGGTTGCTTGTTAGATTATAAAGCGAAAAGTATATTTGAAGATGCAAGAATCAATACTGATTATTCAGTAAATATTGCTCATGATATTTCTAGAAAGAGAAGATATTACAGCGAACATATTCAGGTTGCAAGAATTGATATAGAAAAAAATAATTATGGTTTTAATGATGATGATTTGTTCTTAAAAACCGAATCTTTGTTTGATAAATTTGTTTTGAATGATTTTCAGGCTGTTATATTTTCAGATTATGGCAAAGGAATATTTAATTTTTTCAAAAATGAATATCTTAAAAAATTCCCAATCACAGTTGTTGATCCAAAAAATGGTGATTTGACTCGTTGGCGTGGATGTACTGTTCTGAAACCAAATCAAGAAGAAGCATTGAAATTAAGTGGTAAAGATAATGTTCGTGATGCTGGTCTTTATTTATCAGAATTATTGGAATGTTCTGTTGTCATTACTCAGGCAGCACAAGGAATTAGTGTTTTTGAAAAAGGTGGAATAACTGAGATAAGACCAACAGTAAGTCCTGCTGTTGCCGAATCTGTAATTGGCGCTGGAGATGCCTTTATAACATTCTTGACAATGGCAATGTGTAGGGGATTTTCTCTTCAAGAATCTGCTGATATTGCATTTAAGGCTGGAACATTATACGTTTTGAATAAGCATAACAAACCTTTAGATAGATTTTCCATTATTCACTCTATTGATTCAATTGGTGCAAAGGTTATACCTTATGATGAAACTAATATGTTTTGCAATAGAGATTATAAATTGGTTTTTACTAATGGCTGTTTTGATATCATGCATATGGGGCATATTGATTGCTTGAAATTTGCCAAATTACAAGGCGACAAACTTATGGTTGGATTGAATTCAGACGAGAGTGTCTCAAGATTAAAGCCCGGAAGACCGATCATGTCGGTTAAGGATCGTGCCTCTGTTCTTGCAGCATGTGAATATGTTGATTATATTGTTGTTTTTGATGATGACACACCATTAGAACTTATCAAAAAGATCAGTCCTGATGTTTTAGTAAAGGGTGCAGATTATAAGGAAGAAGATGTTGTTGGTTATGGAATTGTCCCAGAAATAAAAAGATGTCCTCTTGTGGAAGGCATCAGCACAACAAACATTATTGAAAAAATTAAAAAACTTTAGCGTCTCCTTCTTCTTTTCAGATTATCTTCTGCTTGTTCAATTGTCAAAACACCAGAAAGAACTAGAAGCTGCTCACTCATGTTCAAGCCGGGATGGAATCTTCTTTCTAATTTGGAGCCTTGAGTAAGGCCTGTGCTAATTGACGTTGCGTCATCAGGATTGACATTTACAATACCTCCTGACAACATAGTATCAAATTTGGTGTCACCAGTTTGAGGCATCGTTGTTCTTGTATTTGCTTGATCCGCTCCTGCTTTTAATTCTTTCACAATCATGGCATTTTTTGCAATATAATTTGCAACATCTTGTGGGCTTGCGGTTTTTGCATTAGGTAGTTTTTCTTCAGGAATGTTGTCTCTAAACATCTTCAAAATTGGTTGTTGATTTTTTGCAAGTGAACCTTTGACAGGTTTATTTTTTTCATCTCTTTCCATGGTTGCTGTTTGAGTGTTTTCATTGCCCAATAGTCTCAAAACATGTTGTGAAACTTGTTCTTCACTTAAATCAAATAGATTGCTTTTTGCATCGCCACCTTCTGATGGAACTGACCCTTTTTCTGCGGCAATAGCTAAATGTACTGCTTTCAATGACTTTAGGGCGCTTGGCAAACCACTTATTATTTTTGCGCTAATTTGTTGATCTGGATTAAAACAACAGAATTGTGACCATCTATGATGTCCATCAATGATATGATATTTGTCTCCGACTTTTGAAACTATTATAGCTCCAGCAGCATTAGGGTTTGTTCCCTTGAGCATATCTGGCGTGCTTCCGTATTGGTCTTTTATTCCGGCATCAACTGAATTTTCTAGAAAAACTTCTGCTTGGGTTGGAACAACTGATCTAATACTAACATTTGCACTTGTTACTGATAGCTTATCATTTTCGGAACCATCTTTAATTGTGGCTTGAAATTTTGGATTTGATATATACTTGTTAAGCTGTGACCAAAAGTTTCCTAAGTCGGTGCCATCATTCATCATATTCTTGAGAATTTCTAAATATTTTGGGTCAGCAGGTGCTTTTCCATAACCGCTGACAGAAGAACCGGCAGGTTGATTATTTGGTTGATTAATTGTTAGTGGGTTTGCATTAGCGGTAGAGGCTTTATTGGAAGTATTAGTGCCTGTAAAACTATATCCACTTGGAACAGAGCCGCTATTGTTTGGAATTTGGGTTATTGGCCCCTGCATAGATTGATTGTTTATTTCCTCTTCTTCTTTCATTTGCTGATAAAACTCAAAAAATGTCTTCATATTATTTTCCTTTTATTTGCAAAAACAGTCTGTTTTTCCACATGATTCGCAGCAAGTGCAAAGATCGCAGCAAGAACCTTTTAATTCACAGCAACCTTCAACAGCACAACAGGAACAACCACATTGGCAAATGCATTTTTCGCACAAGCATTTTGTAGATGATTTTACAAAACCAGCGCAAATAAAACCTGTAATTATAATTACAGCAATTGCTCCAAGTAACGAATCAATCCAATTAGACATGTTTGCTCCTTTAATATATAATTATTTAGGCTATTACAGTTATAATTACATTATGAGTAAGAAAAAAATTAACAAAAAATATGTTAAGTTGTCTTATGGAAAATGCCCTTCTTGACTGCCACAAAATAATCGAAGGAAACAAGAAGGAAGGACCGGGTTATGTGAAAGAAAATGTAGTTGTTTGCTGCGCTCTTTGTCACAGAAAATACATGCAAATATAATTAAAATCGATAGATATTACACAACAACTTTAGGAAAACAGATTTTGCACTATTGGCTCGATGGAGTTGAACATTGGGATTGATATATAGATCATGCTTACTTTTCAACAATTTCTAGAATCTAGAAAAAGTGCCACAGGAACTTTTGGAATGGGTACTGGACAGAGTCCAGCAAAAATCATGGCCAGAGGAGCAGTTAGTCCTGCAAGTCCTACTCGTCCAAAATATCATGGATTAAGTGTTGCAAAATCTTATCCTGTTGCTAAAATTGGTAAGGTTTGATCGGTAATGGCTAAAGATAGAGGGTTTTTTATGCGTACATTTCATGAGTTTTGCGAGATTAAGAAAAATATTTTGAATGAATCTGATCTGGATCATTATGCACAAATTAGTGATGAAGCATTAGATAATGCTTACCATTATGGGCGTTCAAAGCCGGGCACTTTTGGCTACGAAGCCAACAAGGGAAGTGCTAAGTTTGCTTTAGATCTAATGAAAACAGGCGAGACAGATATAGAAATGATTGCAGATGCTATCCACAAAGGCTGGGCAAGTGTCGCAACTACATACGATGATCCAATTTACGCTGTCAAGCCTGAGAAAAAAGCCAATAGATTAAATTTGGCTGATACACATTATAGTCAGCTTTCTGAAGAAGAAAAAGAAAAGGATAGAGTTGTCGCAAGAGCGTTGTTACAGGCCTATCAAGCAGAAAATGAATGATGGAATTAATATACAGGCACTATGTTAAGGCATGGCTGTATCAAGTATTGGAAACGGACTTACTGTTGTAATTGAATGTGATTTTTTACCACATCATGAGTGGATGTCCTTTCTGGCATATTGGTCACTTAAAAATAACTTGCCAGAAGCAAAAGTGATAGTTACATGTGTCAGAAGGGACATGAATATTGATATATTAAATTGGCCAAGGAAGTGTAACGTCCCAATTCTCTTCCACAAGCCAATGGATCAAGATAATCTTAGTCATTTTGTTGCAACTCATCCAAAAATAAAGGTAACACAAGATTTTGTCTTTATAAAACCTACAATTGTTTTTCTTCGTGATTTTGAAGAATCTTCTACAAATCCTGATGTTTTTGAAAGAGGAAAAAATATTTCTGAAATACAAGGAATTGTCTCAAAAATAAATTCTGAAAATCCTACCATTTGCTGTGATTATTCTGAAGGATGGGGTAAGTTTGTGACTTCAGATTGGATAAATAAAAAAAGCATACCCTTCTCGTCAGTTAATTTTGTCGATGCAGATATGAGCTTAAACGAGAATAGGCTTGCTAGGCTTTGGAAGTCAGCTACGAAAATATACCCAAGTGTATCAAGGGGATAAAATGAGACATTTCAATTACGACGACAATGATGAATTTCACGAAGACATTGATAAGTTTTTCGATAATGAAGATTCAGGCGGCTATGACGATCTCATTAAAGAAGAATTTGCTCTTCAAGAAGCAAGACTTGATGTTCAACATCGTGAAATCAACTATAAGATGATGAGAACAGCAATCAGGTTTTGTGAAAAAACTTTTCTTTGGTCTTTTTATTCAATACCTACTCGTTTGAAGATGATCTCTGAAACTTATAAAAGACTTCGCAAATTAGAGGAATGAAATGCCAACTTATCAGTTTTCCTGTAAACAATGCAATACCGTTTATGAGGAACTTTGTTCACATGATCCTAAGGGCAAATATAAAGGCGTTATTTGCCCAAAATGTAAAAGTAAATCAAAAACAAAATTGATGTCAGCTTGTAGTTATCAATTTTCAAACCCAGAAGGTACTGATCGCTGGAATAACGAATCCAGCGGTCATGATTATAGATTCAATCATAATTTGCCCAAGGTTCTGTCAGAAAGACAACGTGCCGAAGAAGCTGGTAAAAATCCAAATCCCTATAATAATATCAATGATATTGCTAATAATGACGCTTGGGGCGATGTTAAGTAATTATTTATTTTCTTTTCAGCAAGCGACTTTCCTGATAAAACCATTCTTTGAAATTTAACTTTTGTTCTGCCATTTTGCCTAAATTTCTCTGACCGACTAACGATCTTATTGATTTAGCATATCCTTCAGGATCTCTATTGTAACTGGGATTTGAGAATGGTAAATTTTCTTTTCTTGGCTCATTACTCATTGGAACGCCTTGAGTAGGATGATATCGTACTTGTTTAACTAAAGAAGCAGCACCACTCATTACGTCTTTTATTGGAACAGTTCCTAAATCAGGTGTTGAAACATATACTTCTAACGATCTTTTTGTTTCTAAAAGTTTTCTTCTCTCTGCTTGCAGATTGTCTATGCTCTGATTGATTTTTTCGTCAATGTTTAGACCTCTTGGGTCTTTTTTTCCTAATTGTTTCTCAAGATCAAGTACCCACTTGTCCAATTCACTAATTCTATCAAATTTGGTTCTGTCTAAACTTATAATTTGATCATATTCATTTTGTAAATTTTTTATACTTGATCTGATGTGTTCTTCGCTGTCGTATTTGAATTCTTTATTTTTTAATTTCTCTTCTTGAGAAGATATCCATTTTAGTAATTCTTGTGTTCTTATATATTTTTCTTCATCCAAACCTGATTTAATCTTATGATTATCTAAGCTTATAAGCTTTTCATTTATCAATGCGTTTAAGCAAGGAATTAGTTCTTTTTTCAACATGTTGCCAGAAGCAGATTTTTCGTCCCAAAAACTTACAATAATTTTATTTATACTTCTATTACCATAGCCAATTCTTCCCATCACCATATGATCATATATGTCTTTATTGTTTCGATAGCTTGCTGCTAAATCTTTTTTTCTATCTTTTACAGAAGCTAATCCTTTTTTTCTTAAATCTTTTTCAAGCTCATCTTCAGATAGTTCTCCATATATCTTTTTAAGTTCGTTAAGAATAAATTCATTATCTTTAATAATATGGACGTGAGTGTCGGAGGATATTTTACTGTAAAATAACCTATTCTTAAACCATATAAAAGTAATCATGTTGTCATAATCATTATGGTAATCATACATTTCATCAGGACTTTTGTACATAATTTTTTCCTTAAATTTCTCTTATACGATCTGGCGTTATAGCATAAATAACGGGTCCCAAATTTCTTCCTAATTTATCTTTTCTTTCACATTAATGCTATCTTTTCTGGAGTAGTAATATGACCCTGAGCTCCTAGCAGATCGTTTGTGATAATTATTTGTTTTCCGTTAAAAATGCCGCCGGATAATGTCCCATTCCTTTTCATTTCATAGAATGCTTTGAATTTTTCTTGAGAATAATTTCCGTAAAATGTGGCTAATGGCCTATTTTTAAGTTCTTTTGCGAGTTGTTCTTTATCACATTTTTTTGCAAAATCAGAATTTTCAATTACTTTTTCAACAGATAAGCCATCAGGAACAATTCTGCCAACAATATCTTCATTGCCCCCTCTTGATAGCGCATACCAAGCTTGCTGCGCTCTTTTTGCAGCACCATATGAAATTTTGTCAAGATAGGTGATGTAGTCGGAATGACTCATATTATATCTGGGTGCTATTCCTAAACCATCAGTAGTTTTTTCACCGTTTATTTCCTTGTCGCCATTAAAGTAAAAAAATGATTTGTGAGAATTTGCCATCTTGCCATCAGATATTGCTGATGGATTAAGTAGTTGTTTTTTGAACAACTCTACAATAATTTTTTTCATATATGAGCTTATTTCCCAATCTTCCATTTTTTCAAAATTTACTTTTTCCGTTTGAATATTATTGTCAGATGCAGGAATTGCACTAGGTGCGTAGCCAAGTTTTTTACCTAGTTCTTCTTTTTCAGATGGCGTCATAACTTTTCCATTTGGCCATCTACCTTGATGAAAAGCAAGCATTTCTGCCGTTTTATCTTTTTCATCTTCTTTGTTATAAGTCATTGATCCGCCACCAATGTAATAAGTGATCGGACGCAATGGTTCATTTGGTATTGCAACAAATATATTTTCAATTTTACTAAAAAATACCTTGCCACCTTGATTAACCATATCGTTCAGGCAAGGTATAAGAAGAGTATCATATAGTTTTTTGCCCGTATTTCTCAATCCTTTTTTATGTAAATAGCCACTTTCTTTTTGCTGTTCATCAGAATTACTATTCCAAAAAGAAACAATTGTTGCATATTCTTTATTGTCTGCTCCTAATTTTGAAAGAGCTTTTAATATTGGTTCATTTTTTTGATAAGGATTATCTTTTATATGCTTTTTATAATTTTCTAAAGGAAGATAAGAATATCTTCCAATTAAGCAAAATTGCATCAAATCATCATTAAAGTCAGCCCACAAATCATCGCCATATTCTTTTTTTAATGATTCGTAATTGTAAGCCATGATATCTTGGTGCGTTCCTCCTTCATAGTATTTATTTCCTATGGTGTAAACAAATCCTTTTTTTCTCATTCCTTCTATATCAAAAGACAATGCTTCGAGTGTGTGAGGGCTTATATTGCTGCTTTCCTCACTTAACAACCATTTTCTAAAACTTAAATTAATCATGAATTTATGTATAGGTTTTCAAAAAAATATTCTCAGATTTGTTCTTGATTTGTTGTTATCTTATAATTAATCTGGGAAGCCGTGGAAACCCAAAAAGCCGACAATCGGAGTAATCATGACAAGCAAACTTAAAAAAGCAATTGTAAATTTCAATCGGGATCAATTCCGTGCAATTAACACAGAAATGTCATTTGGCGAATATCTTGACTTGTGTTATGAAAATCCAAAACTTCTTCGTAACTCATGGCAAACCATTTATGACATGATTATGGATAAGGGCAGCTACACAATCGAAGAGTATCGCAAGACTTATGTGAATTATAAGTTTTTCGATGATCCAGATTGTCCAATCGTTGGCTTGGCTCCAATGAAAGATGCACTCGTTAAGTTCATCAAGGGTGCAGCTGGAGGATATGGCACAGAACGAAGAATCCTTCTTCTCCACGGTCCTGTTGGCTCAAGTAAGTCCACAATTCTTCGTCTTTTTAAGCGCAGTATGGAGAAATATAGCCATACAGAAGAAGGATCTTGGTACAGCTTCAAATGGGTAAACCTACCTACAGGACCAGATGGCATTTATAATGATCCTGAATGCGAATGCCCAATGCATGAACAACCTCTTAAACTTTTGCCTGTTGATATTCGTGGACCAATTCTTTTTGAACTAAATAAAATTCACGAACAACAGACATCAGAAGAACAAAGATCTGATATTTATACACTCAAGTGCGCTGATGAACTTGATCCTCTTTGCAAAAAGTTCATGACTGTTCTTCTCAAGAAGTATGACGGCGATATTGAGAAGGTCCTAGAAAATCACATCAGAGTTATCCGCAAAGTCTACTCAGAAGCTGATCGTTGCGGAATTGCAACATTCCAGCCAAAAGATGAGAAAAATCAAGATAGCACCGAACTTACAGGAGATATAAATTTCCGTAATATTGGTAATTTCGGTAGCGATTCTGATCCAAGAGCATTCAACTTTGATGGTGAATTTTGTGTCGGCAACAGAGGAATCATCGAGTTTATTGAAGCTCTAAAGCTTGATACTGCTTTCCTTTATGATCTTCTTGGTGCTTCTCAAGAACAAAGCATCAAGCCTAAGAAGTTTGCTCAGGTAAGTATCGATGAGGCAATCTGGTGCCATACCAATGATCCAGAATTCCAGAAGTTGAAATCAAATCAATACATGGAAGCTTTCCGTGATCGCACGACAAAGATTGATGTTCCTTACACTCTGAGGTGGAGCGAAGAGCTTAGAATCCTTGAGAAGGATTACGGTCCCGGTAAGGTTCGTCAGCACATCGCCCCTCACACTCTTGAGATTGCCGCTCTTTGGAGCATTCTCACTCGTCTTGCTGATGACAAAGATGGCAAACTCAGCTTGGTCGAGAAGGCAGAACTTTATGACGGCAAGCTTCTTCCCGGTTGGACAGAAGACAGTGTTAAAGAACTAAAGGACAAGTATCCTGATGAAGGTATGAACAGTGGAGTATCAGTTCGATACCTTCAGGATAAGATATCCAACTGTCTTGCGAATAATCATGATTATGTGAATATGTTCATGGTTTTGAACGAACTTCGTGATGGACTTGAAAATAGTAGTCTTCTTACCAATAAGGAACAGGTGAGTCGATACATTACATGTGTTGATTTGGCGGTGAAAAAGTTGACAGAAATACTTAAAAATGAGGTTCAAAAAGCTCTTGTCGGCGACAAGGAAGCTGTTAAGCGTCTTTGCACAAATTATATTGACAACGTGATGGCTTATATCAATAAGAATAAAATTAAGGACCAAATCACTGGTCAAGATCGCAAGCCAGATGAAAGGCTTATGCGTCAAATCGAAGAAAAGATTCAAATCCCAGATACTGGATGCGATGACTTCCGCCGCCAAATCGCAGCTTTCATTGGTCATCTTGCTCATGAAGGCAAGACATTCGCTTGGGACAGTAATCCAAAGCTAAGGAAGGCTCTTGAGGCAAAGCTCTTTGAAGATGTCCGTGATACTATCAAGCTTTCTGCCTTGACAATGAGTGGAGCAGCAGTCGTTGATAAGGACTTGCAGGAAAAGATCGATGCAGTCAAGACAAGACTTGTTAAGGATTTTGGATATAACGACAGGTCTGCCACAGACGTTTTGGACTTTGTTTCCGGTATATTCTCCAGAGGCGACTTAGCCGAAGACGAATAATAAAATAACTAATATTAAAAATAATTGACGGTAATGTTAAAGTTACCGTCAATTATTTTTAGCTAGGTTTGCTTTATCGAAATCAATGGTTTATAATTTGATAAAGGCCAATCTTTGGCTTATCCGCTAAGAGGAATTATCATGCAAAACCATTGGTTAGGTACTGCCCAAAGCAGGCAACTCATGAAAGAAATTGATGATGTTGCTTTGGATATTTGGGCTCAAGATGGCACTCTTGGCGATCTTTTAGCAGCACTTACTGATGATCATACTGACCTTTTATTCGCAATGAAAATTAAAGATTTTACAAGTGATTCAAATAATGTTACTTGTGGAATCGAACTTATTTCTCCTTGAACATTAACAAGTACTGAGAGCTAAAAAAATAGAGGTGATTCATGCCAAGAAGAATAGAGGAGGATTGGTCACATTTTCGTGATGTTGTTTCTGGACGAATCCGTAAGGCTCTCAAGAAATTTATAAAAAGTGGACAAATTGTAAAAAATCGTGGGAAAAATGGCAAAATTTCCATCACAATCCCAAAGATTGATATCCCTCATATTGTCTACGGAAGCAACGGTGAAGGTGTTGGACGTGGACAAGGCAAAGAAGGCGATGTTATCGGTAAAGATCCAAAGAACGGAAAAGGAAAAGGAAATAGCGCAGGACAAGGTGAATCAGAAGGAATCACCATCAACCTCGATCTTGATGAAGTCCTAAAATTCATGCAGTATGAGCTTCAACTTCCTAATCTGAAGAAGAAGCCTAATGAAATTTATGATGAAATAAAAATTAAATATAACAATATTTCTTTGATTGGTCCTGAGTCCCTCAGACACAATCGTCGTACTCTTATGCAAACACTTAAGCGTCAGGCTGCTGAAGGAACTCTTGATAAGATGAAGTATGTGGCAGGAGTCAAAGATCCTGTTCGTGTTCTTCAGCCAATCAATGAAGATAAGCGTTACAGACAGTTCAACGAAATAAAGATTCCAAGCAGCAATGCACTTATTGTTTTCGCCCGTGATGGATCTGGATCTATGGATCAAGCTAAATGTGAAATCGTAAGCGATATGGCTTGGTGGATTGATGTCTGGATTCGTCGATTCTATGACAGAGTTGATCGCCTCTACGTCTGGCATGACAGCGAAGCAATGGAAGTAGATGAGCAAAAGTTTTATAAGTATCGATTCGGAGGAGGAACAACTTGTTCTTCAGCATTAAAATTTGTCACTAAACAATTTGAAAACAGATATCCTCCAAATAAATGGAACATTTATGTTTTCTATTTCACAGATGGCGAAAATTGGGGTGAAGATAATCAAATATTCATCAATTCTTTAGCTGAAGATTTCAAACCTCATGTAGTTAATTTTACAGGAATCACTCAGATTCTTGCTTCAAGTTATAATGATTCAGTCAAATTTCATGTTGATGAAGCAATCAAATCAGGAAAATTAGATAAAGAATGCGTTCGCACAGTTGCAATTGGAGGAAGCCCCGATGGAAAATCGATGTGGTCTGCCCCAGCTTTGAGCGAAGAAAATAGAAACGAACAAGTAATTGAGGCTATTCAACAATTATTGGGCAATTCAAATAAAATAGTTCAGGATTACAAGGATTGAGGACTCATCATGTCAAGTAAATTCTTTCACGGCTCAAGTCTTCTACTTGGTGATAACACCGTTCCCGGTGTTCAATTATCAAAAGAACTTAAAGAGTATATCCCTGTAATTCTTAAAGCCTGCCGTGATTGGGGACTCGATTTCTATCCAACCGTTGTTCAACTTCTGACATATGATGAGATCAGCGAAATTGCCGCCTATGGTGGTTTCCCAGTCCGCTTCCCACATTGGTCCTTCGGAATGGAATACGAAGAACTTCAACGTGGATATGAATTCGGTGGCCATAAAATATACGAAATGGTAGTGAATACAGATCCCTGTTATATCTATAATCTTAGTTCTAATACTCTTGCTGATCACTTGACTGTAGTCGCACATGCAACTGGTCATAATGATTTTTTCAAAAACAATATTCACTTCAGCGCCACTGATACGAATATGTTAAATAAAATGGCGAACCATGGGACCAGAATTCGCAATTACATGGCCAGATGGGGTAAGGAAAGGGTAACTGAGTTTCTTGATCATGTCATGAGACTCGAAACCCTTATAGATGGATCTGATGCTTGGACAGAAAAAGTTGTCAAAGATAAAAACATCTATGACGAAAGAAAATATCATAAAGCCCGCAGACTTACTGTTGATCGTGAACGCATGTATATGGAACCATTTTTGAACACGCCTGAATTCAGGCAAAAAGAAAATCAAAAGGTTCATGATAAAGATATTGCTGATGAAATTGGTTTGTTTAAGAATCCAACTAAGAACATTCTTGGATACATTCGAGACAATGCTCCACTGAAGCCTTGGCAAGCAGATATTGTTTCGATGTTGTACGAAGAGGCTATTTATTTCTTCCCACAGAGGCAAACTAAGACTTTGAACGAAGGATGGGCCTGTGGGAAAAGGGATACTCTTGTTTGTAGTGATTTGGGTATTTTGACTTTAGGAGAAATAGTTGACAATAGAATGCCAGTCACCATTTATGATGGAGAACAAGAAAGAAAAGTTACGAATTGGTTTACTTTTGAAAATCGAGATGTGTATCGCATAGAGACTCGTCGTGGATATGTTTTTGAGGGGTCTAACAATCATCGCATCATGGGCAGTGATGATTGGATTCGTCTGGATGGAATGTCAGTTGGACAGTCATTGAAGTTGTCTTATTCGGATATTTGGTCAAATGAATTGCAAGAAATTACTTATGAATTACCAGAAAAAAGAATTGAACTTGATGAGATTGCCGAAATGGCATCTGTTACAAAATATCAAGTAAGTTATAGGAAATATCATTACAAAGGTGAAGAAAAAAATGATGTTTTAGGAAATCTGATTCAAGAATATGATAATCAAAAAACTACTTTCATGCGAAATAAGAGGAACATGATTAGTGTTCCTGAGTATATGAGTGAAGACTTTGCTTCATTTGTTGGGTATATGATTGGTGATGGACATATTTCCCTAGTGAAAAGAACTATGGGTTTGACATCTGGGGACAAATCACAAATTGATCATTATGCTACTTTGCTGAAAGATTTATTTGGATTGGAATGTAAGATAAGATGGGATGGATCATCGAAAAATGGCAGGTATAGGGCTTCGATTAGCTCTAAAGATTTAGAACAACTTCTTATTCATCTTGGCATGAAAACAGGAGTTTGTGCTAGAATTAAAAATATACCAGAAATTATATTGAAGTCGCCAAAGAATGTTGTTGCGGCATTTATCAGATCTTATTTTGACTGTGATGGTTATGCTGGAAATGCAGGAGTCATACTCTCCACATCGAGCGATAGTATGTCTCGACAAATCCAGAATGTGCTTTTGAATTTCAAGATTTTGTCAACAAGAAGAAAGCAAAAGGATTCATGTTGGCATATTCGGATTACTGGTTCAGAAGCGGTTAAATTTGAAGAACAAATTGGATTTAATCTTCAAAGAAAACAAGATAAATTAAGAAAATATATTTCTGATCACAAATGGTTTGTGGAACAGAAGCTTGAAGATGAGATTGTTTCTGTTGAAAAAACTGGCACAGACACAGTTTATGATATTACAGTTGAAACAAGTCATCGATATTCATCTTGCGGATTTATAAATCATAACAGCACCGTAGATTCTGTTATCATGGCAGAGAACGGGCATATCAGTCTTGGTCAAAATTCTGATGATTGTGGTATTATTGAATATTCTAATCACAAGATGGGAGTTCTTGGCGGTAAATACAGCATGAATCCCTATAAGATGGGATATTATTTGCTTAATGACATTCGTGAGCGTTGGGACAAAGGTCAGTTTGGAGAAGAGTGGGAAGAGTGTAACGATATCCACAAAAAAGAAAACTGGAACATCCAAACAAATAAGGGTAAAGAAAAGATTTTTGAAGTCAGGAAGTTTTATGATGATTTGACATTTATCCATGAATTTTTCACTGAGGATTTTTGTCGCAAGCAAGAGTATTTCCATTGGAAATATTATCCCAATGGTGAATACAGGTTGGATAGTCGAGATTATCAGGTAATCAAAAAGAATCTTATGGCTAGGCATATCAATGGTGGATTGCCATCAATTAAATTGATGGAGCCCAATTATGCTGGTCGTGGGATTATGATGTTGCAGCATGAGTCTGATGGTCGAAGTCTTTACGATCCTTATATCGGTGACGTTCTTCAATCATTAAGAGCCATTTGGGGCAATGATATCATTCTTGCCACAGCTGATGATAACGGCAAGGAAAAAATTTATTGGCAGAGATCAGCAATATTAGAGATCATGGATCGAAGCCGTCTTTCTAAACATCTTGATTAGGAGACTTAAATGTCAACTTACGAGAAAAATGGTCATATTCATGGTTCATTTGATGTAATCCGTCATGGGAAGTTTGAGCATGTCGGACGTGAAGCAGTAACTATGTTTTGGAAAAGTAAGGATTGGTCTGTATTTGACAATGATATTGATGAAAACGGAGAAGTTATCAAGAATCGTGCTGACTTAAGAATTGAGTTTAATGATAAAGTGATATTAATGGAAGCTGCGACTAAAAGGCATGATCTTTTCCGTTATGCTAAGTCTGGTGTGGATGTTGAAACAAGAAAATTAAAATACAGACGTGAAGGTCAAAAAGCTTTTGTCGCAATGTGTGATTATCATTTAGATGATAATAGAAACGCTTATTTTGGCAACGAGATGCTTATTATTCCAATGGAATGCTTGGAATTAGCACAAAGAGATTGTGGTTCAGAATTCAAGGGAATGGGTTCTGTTGGTTCATCATTTCGCTTTGTCATGCCAGATCATGGATGTCATCGTGTGAGAAAGAAGTGCGAAAAAGGCTATAGACAGAATGGAATGGCTGAGGATTTTTACAGAATTCCTTATGAATACATCGTGCATTATAGAAAAAACGAAGAAGGATACTATCAATTAATTAGTAAACCAATTTGGAGTGCGAAAAATGGATGACAATTTTCTTTTGACTGATGAATTTATTGCTTTTTCGAGCAAGATTAAAACTATTTATGAAAATAAGAAGATTAAGAAGGCAGAGTTGAAGTCCTTCTACGACAAGACTCAGGCTGAGATCAAGGCACTTGATAATCAGGCCAAGTCTGTTGAGGATGAGTTCAATAAGTGGAAGGCAAGCCAGAAGGGTAGTGTAAAAACAGATGAGTGAAAAAAATCAACTAGGTTATTACGAACCTTGTATTCACTTGTCTGCTTTTGTCTTAGGTGTAAGTTTAATTATTTCACCTAATGGTCTTTTTTATTCTTGCGCTAATCTTGTCGCTTGTTTCTTTGTCTTATCTTTCTATTGGTGTCTTTGCCTCATTCATTGGGGCCAAGACAGAGATTGGCGAAATACATTTTATATAAGCTTGGTTTGGCTTGCCAATTTAATCTTACAAGGCTATCACGCTTATATGTTGTCTAAACCTTATTGATTATTACCAGTTGATCATGAATGCCTAGAAATTATTTTCTAGGCATTTTTTCTTTACAAAAAAATAAAAGTGTTGTACACTGCTCAGTAGAAATCCGCCACAAGGGCTACAGGAGCAGTGTCATGGTCAGCGATAGCACTATTCGTCCTTATGCCAGCAAATTGGCACCAAATGATCCTAAGCTGAAAATGCTTAACGATACATTCAATTGGCTAGACCATGCATACAAGGTATTCTTTGATGTATCAGTAGCACTTTTTGGTGCTATTGAACATGAAACTGCTCAAGAATTGATAGGTGAAAAAAGTAAATTCGACGCAGATCTAATCTGTGCTATCATGTGGTTTCGCCTAGAAGAAAAATCCGATAACCCCGGACCTCTCCAAACAGTAGAACAAAGAATGAGACTGTTCCAGAAATACTCTGGACACGAACCATCTTCTTTCACACAAGAATACATCAAAGGAAACATAGATTCAGAAAAATATGAATGGGTAGATTGTCGTCTCAAATTTATAGACTTAGCTAGAAATATTAACACAACCCAAGAATCACTCAAAATTGATGCATACACTCTTTTCATGAATAAATTAATTCCTGTAAGCAAAGATGATGAATTCAACGCTTATGGCTTGATTTCACAACTTTTTGGAACAGGAAAGAAAGAAGACAGATCAATCAAAGCAGCAATGCTTGAAGAAATCTCAAATATTCTCGCAGACAAAAAGCCAGATACTTGGGAAGAATATCATGATTTAATTAAAAAAAATTTCAATGTTGATAATTACAAAGAACTTAAAGAAAAATTAAGCGCAGGAAGCAGTGGCCGTGATAGTTCTCTAGTAATTGACCTCAAAGAAGAAAAAACAGGACTACTTCAACCTAACTTTATCAAAAATCGTATTGTTAAATTCAGAGAAGATGCTGATAAAAAGAAAACTGTATTTTTATTGCCCAATAGAATGAAATTGAGAGAATTTATTGCTTCACAAATTGGACCATTTGAACAAAATAGCTGGTCAGCTGTTCTAAACAGGTCTATGGCTGCAATTCAATCTAAAAATAGCAGCAACATTCTATACACTAATGAAAAAGAAGAACGTAATAATGAAATTCAGGAATTGTTAAAAAAAGACATCTTGTCAGCAGCAAGTATATTAGGCGATTTTCGTCGTGGAGAATTTAACAGATCAGTGGTTTCAAAAAACCACTTGGGAGCAAGACTCAATGAGCTTTTTGAAATATGGCAAGACTTAACAATGGATGATGGCATTAGAAAATATGTTGATCTTTGTAAAGATAAGTTTTCCAGAAGACCTGTAAAGGCATTGCTTCAATACATTTATCCATATTTCGATAAAATTACTGCAAAGCAATTCCTTGATGCAGCTAGTTACAACACACTTGTTGAAACCAATAATCGTAAGAAGATTCATCCAACTGTCACAGGACCAACAGTTTGTAATTGGGGGCCTAAGTCTACAATTAATGGATCAATAACACCACCAAATCAAATGGTCAAAGGAAGACCAGCAGGATCTCATGGAATGATCTGGGTCACAATGACAGTCATAGATAATGGACGTTGGATCAAGCATCACCTTCCATTCTATAACTCACGCTATTATGAAGAACACTATTGCTACAGAGAAGGTCTGCCTACAAAAAATCAACCTCGTACTAAACAACTTGGAACTCAAGTAGGATCAACAATTTCTGCCACAAGTCTTGCTGCTCTTAAATCTCAAGAAGAGCAAGACAGAAGGAATGATCGTAAAAATCGATTCAAAGCCCATAAATCTATCATCAGATCACAAGAGAACATTGAATATAATGTTGCTTTTGATAAGTCAACTAATTTTGATGTAACACGAAAAAATGGTGAGTTTTTCATCACTATCTCTTCTAGAGTTGCTACTCCAAAATATAGTTATAAATTAAATATTGGCGATATGATCATGGGACTGGATAATAACCAAACAGCCCCATGCACATATTCAATTTGGCGTGTAGTGGAAAAAGATACAGAAGGTAGCTTCTTTCATAATAAAATTTGGCTTCAATTGGTAACTGACGGGAAAATAACAAGCATTGTTGACAATAACCGTCAAGTCGATCAGCTTTCTTATGCTGGCATCGAATACTCCAATTTTGCAGAATGGAGAAAAGATCGTCGCCAATTCCTTCGATCAATTAACGAAGATTACGTTAAAAAATCAGATAATTGGCGTAATATGAATCTTTATCAATGGAATGCTGAATATTCTCGTTTGCTTCTTGATGTCATGAAAGAAAATAAGGGCAAAAATATTCAAAATACATTCCGTGCAGAAATAGAAGAATTAATTTGTGGTAAGTTCGGTATAAGATTGGGAAGTCTTTTTCATCATTCACTCCAATTTCTTACTAATTGTAAGAGTCTTATATCATCTTACTTTATGCTTAACAATAAAAAAGAAGAGTATGATCAAGAGTTGTTTGACAGTGATTTCTTTAGGTTGATGAAAAGTATTGGGGACAAACGTGTTAGGAAACGCAAAGAGAAATCCTCAAGGATTTCATCTACAGTATTGCAAATTGCAAGGGAAAATAATATCAAGTCTTTGTGTGTTGAAGGTGATTTACCTACAGCCACAAAGAAGACTAAGCCAAAACAAAATCAAAAATCAATAGATTGGTGCGCCCGTGCTGTTGTCAAAAAATTGAATGATGGCTGTAAGGTATTGGGAATTAATTTACAGGCCATTGATCCAAGAGACACAAGTCACTTAGATCCATTTGTTTATTATGGAAAGAAATCTACTAAAGTTGGAAAAGAAGCTCGATATACAATTGTTGAGCCATCCAATATAAAGGAATACATGACAAATAGATTCGATGACTGGCATCGAGGGGTTACCAAAAAGTCAAAAAAGGGTGATGTTCAAACAAGCACTACTGTTCTTCTTTATCAAGAAGCTTTAAGGCAATTTGCTAGTCATTACGAACTTGATTTTGACTCTTTGCCAAAAATGAAATTCTATGATTTGGCTAAAAGATTGGGAGATCATGAAAAAGTGATTATCCCTTGTCGTGGAGGAAGAGCTTATCTGTCTACTTATCCAGTGACAAAAGATTCCTCGAAAATAACTTTCAATGGTAGAGAAAGATGGTATAATGAATCAGATGTGGTAGCTGCTGTTAACATCGTGCTGAGAGGCATAAGAGATGAAGACGAGCAGCCTGATGATGCCAAAAAACAGGCACTCGCTCGCACAAAGTAAGTCCTTGTCTTCAAAAGACTTACGAAATTTGCTCTTTGACAAGTAGGTTATTCTCATGTGGGTTAAGCATAACCTCTCGCTAATTGGATCGTAAGTCCTTACTCAGTATGGTATTGTGGGACAAGCCCCCACAATACCTGAGAAATCCGTCCTTCGTTGACGGTGCAATCCATCATGCATAATATAATTTTCATCGCTTCCCACAATACCTGAGAAATCCGTCCTTCGTTGACGGACCTATTGCTCGCCTGCCAGTGCCTTTCCCAGCGAGTTCCCACAATACCTGAGAAATCCGTCCTACGTTGACGGCGATGAAAATATACTATGTTATGCAGAAGATTTTATCCCACAATACCTGAGAAATCCGTCCTACGTTGACGGCTATGAGTAATTTTGAAGCTACAGATAGTTTTCCATACCCACCCACAATACCTGAGAAATCCGTCCTACGTTGACGGTCAAGTAATTCGATGCGTGTTTTATTTGTTTGAACCACCCACAATACCTGAGAAATCCGTCCTACGTTGACGGCTCCATCGAGACTTGTCGGCCCCACAATACCTGAGAAATCCGTCCTACGTTGACGGCTTGGGCAGTCCCGAAGGGTCTAACTGCAAAACGCTACCCACAATACCTAAGAAATCCGTCCTACGTTGACGGGGACTAGAGGCGCAGCAGGCTGAAGTTGAAGCTTATGCCCACAATACCTGAGAAATCCGTCCTCCGTTGACGGCCTGAGCCATGCCGCCAGTTGCTTGGCTTTAGAATTCCCACAATACCTGAGAAATCCGTCCTACGTTGACGGGGTTGGAAGAAAAGAAGGGACGATCTTTTTGTTTTGTCCCACAATACCTGAGAAATCCGTCCTACGTTGACGGTGCGATTCAAAAGAGAATGTTGGGCTTGGCCAGTGGGCCCCACAATACCTGAGAAATCCGTCCTACGTTGATGGGCCGTGTTCTCGATGACGACCCACAATACCTGAGAAATCCGTCCTGCGTTGACGGAATGAGGTGACCTTCGTAAAGGTAGGCCCACAACACCCAAGAAAGAAGAGGTAAAAGATGTTAAGTCTTGGTCTTTGTGAAGAAGAATCATCTTCCGTTGAATTGACTTGCAGTAAAAATTGTTTTGGTATCAAAGGATATCATGGCAGTTGTTGTCGATTGGAAGACAGAGATTTTATAATTGGTCCAATTCATGACCCAAAAGAATTTTTAGAAAGATTGAATCGTCATTTTAACCGTGAATTTTCTTGGTCAGATGTTTTTATTGACTATGAAGAAGGTTCTAAAATGTTTCCTAACAAATCAACATGGCAAAGCACAACAGCCTATCCTGCTCTGAAAATTGATCTTGATTCTTACGACAAGCGTTGTATATTCTATAATAATCACTTAAGGGCCTGTTCAGTTTACGAAATAAGGTCAGTGACGTGTTCACGATTCCAATGCGATCACCTCAAATCAGTTCTGAAGTCGAATGAAGTGAAAGGGTAGTCAGATGACTCAAATTTTTACGAAAGGAGGCCAGTCGCAAGTGGAGATAGTCGGTTTTGAACATCTTCACTTGCACTAGTTTACTCCGATTTTTCTGTATTAGATGGTTTTGGATCTGTAGAAGAGTATTGTGTTCGTGCTCCTCAGATCAATCAAAAGTTTTTAACAATTAGCGATCACGGTATGATGGGAGCAATTCCACGTCAGATTCGTGGATGTGAAAAAATTAATGACAAGTATGGCAAAGACACTCTTAGCCCCATATTTGCAGTCGAACTGTATATGAATCGTCTTCAGCCTGAGATGACAGAGCAGGACGAAGGAAAGAAAATATATTCAAGTCTGACAGAAGAAGAGCAAAGCGAATTTAAGTCTAGCAGTCATTTGCTCGCTATTGCCTACAGCAACGAAGGATATAAGAATCTTGTTCGTCTTTCTAGTTGGGGCTGGACAAAGGGATTTTATCGTCGCCCAAGAGTCAACTACGAACAATTACTGAAATATAAAGAAGGAATTATTTTCACAAGTTGTTGTTATGCCAGTGAGATTGGAAGAGCATTTGACAAAGGTGGAGAAGAAGCTGGATTCGCTATGGTCGAGCGTTATGTTGAAATGTTCGGCAAAGAACATTTCTATCTCGAAATAATGCTTTTGGATTTCAAAAAGCAAAAACCATATGATGAATTTATTGTAAAAGCAAAGGAAAAGTATGGTCTTAAAATCATACTCACAAATGATTGCCATTATTGCAACAAAGAAGATAGTCAATATCAGAGACTTATGTTGATGATGCAGACTAATCGTACTATTGCCGAAATTGAAAAGGCAATGAAGGAAGATTCAAATCAAGATTTCTTTGAGTTGCAGGATGCGAATCTTTGGATGAAGAGCGAAGAGGAATTGAATGATAAGTGGTTGAGTGATTATCAAGATTCAATTCCTTATGAGATTTTTTGCGAGGCCAAGAGGACAACTGTTGATATTTGCAAAAAGGCAAAGGGAGTTCAGCTTGATCGTAGTTTGAAATTACCATTTATTCCCGATGGTGATGAAAAATTGAGGGAAGAAATCATGATTGGTTTCCAAAAAAGGAAGCTCCCAAAGACAAGGGAATATCTTGATAGAATCAAGGAAGAATACAGTCTTATCATCAGGAAGGGATTTACGAGTTACTTTTTGATTCAAAAGATGATGACAGATGAGGCTCGTAGAGTCTGTCGTGATTTGCTTGGATTTGGTGACGGCTCACAGGCTGTTGGTCCCGCTAGAGGCTCAGCAGCAGGTTCACTTATTTGCTATTGTCTAGGCATCACTAGTGTCGATCCTGTGCGTGAAGGCTTACTCTTCAGTCGTTTCATGAGTGAAGCTCGTGGAGGAAGAAGCTTGCAGTTAGAATTCAAGAATATCGATCCTCTTCCACTAGAGGAGTTGGAATTGAGGCAGTCGGGGTTGTGAATAAGTCAAGCATTGATTGCAGTGATGTCAGCTTCTTTTTCTGGTTCTGGAGAAACAGGTTCTTCTATGCAGCCCCTGTAACTTATTTGACCCTCTACTTCTCTTGTTTTATCTGTCATTTGTCTTGAATTTTCTCTTGCTAGATCAGCTTGATATGTTGCTTCGTCATCGTTCGGAATTAGTATGCTGTGTGGAAGCCCAGACAACATTGTGTTAATGAGGTTTGAAACTTTTGTAAATAGTTCTTTTTCCATGAAAAGTTTTTGGCAAATTGTGATTTGTCTTCTTGTTGTTGCTTCACTTATTGAATCTCTTACTTCATCATAATTCATAAGACGATGTCTCATCATGTTGATGAAAACAGTTTTTGAGTTTGAAAAACCTCTTTCTCTGCCTCTCATTTCTGCTTCTAGTTCTTTTACATATTGTTCTTTGCTTTCTCTTTCAATGTTTTTTATAGAGAAAAATCGTTTATCTCTTTTACCACTTGATTTCATCGCACCTATGATGACCATTTCAAGCTTTGGAAAAGATACAACTTTTGTTCTTGTTGCTGCTTCAAAGAGAAACTGATTGCATTCAAGTATTTCTCTTTCAACAAGCCATTCAATGAATGAAAACATATTTTACCTTTTTTAGAAACTTTAATTATTTATGCATGGTTGACAACAGTTTTTGAGGACAAACTTTATTATTTATTGTTATAATTTGATAATTATCTGGGTTGCAGCAAGGAATGGTAGATGGTTCATAATCCATAATTTCAGGGACGTTAAATATAAATTTAACTATATCTTTCTGCCAACTTATTCTTTCACGAACTTTAGTTTCATCTGGATAAAGAAGAGTCATTCTTGGATGGTTAATAGAACCAGCATAATGGCTTGTTCCTGTATCGCATCCAACATAGTATTTTGATTTTTGAATATATTTGAATGTTGTGTGGATATCATCACTATAAACAACATTCTTGTCATTCAAAGGAAATAAATTTTTCTTTTCCGAATCGATCACACAGATTGTATCTTTGAATTTAGATTTAAGTGCGTAAAATAATTCTTGTGGGTTATTTATTGCTCTGGGAGTATTGTATTCAGGTGAAAGACAAGGTATGAAAACACAGTCATACTGAATTTCTGATTCATTATATTTATATTGGCTTTCTGTGTAAAAGCCATTTTTCGACAGAAAAGGCGACCAAATCCATAAGTTTATGAAATTAACATTTGGATTTGAATTGATGTTATCAGGCAAGAAACGAACAAGATTGTCTGGAAACAATGATAATGCTGATATATGTGTGTTTGAATCTTTGTAGTCAATATTTATATTTTTTGATTTGATGTATTTGTACAAAGCAGTACATTGAATTTCATCTCCAATCCTATTGGTGTAATTGGATTGGTAGATTGAATGACTGACAGAATCCCAGATTTCTTTGAATTTATTAAACATATAAAAAAAATTAAGGGGAGAAAAATCTCCCCTTAACAATTGAGTTATGATTATTTATTTTCACTCATCTTCATCTTCATCTTCATCTTCATCTTCATCTTCATCTTCATCTTCATCTTCATCTTCATCTTCATCTTCATCTTCATCTTCATCTTCATCTTCATCTTCATCTTCGTCTTCTTCTTCATCTTCGTCTTCGTCTTCATCTTCATCTTCATCTTCATCTTCATCTTCATCTTCATCTTCATCTTCATCTTCATCTTCATCTTCATCTTCATCTTCATCTTCGTCTTCATCTTCGTCTTCGTCTTCATCTTCATCTTCGTCTTCATTTGAAGCTATTTCAAAGATTGATTGGTTGAGTTTACGATTGAAGGATTCGTTGGTGGCAACTAGTGTTGCGATTGTTTCTATTGCTTCTGGCTGTTGTGACATGGTTAGCAAGAAAGCTTCAAAAAGACCTGTGCGCTTCATTTGGAGAACTGCGTCAAGGATATACTTTTCGTTTTCTTCGCAAACAGAGATTGCCTCTTTGATTGCTTCGTAGGCATGAGAAGGGTTGACGCTAAGACCAGCAAGTCTTTCGTTACGAACCTTTTTTGTGAATTCGGCAAGGCTTAGTCTTTTGTTGCTATCAAGCCATTCTTGAGTCGTTTTGACATGAGGATAGCTACCTTTTTCTTTTGGTTCTTCGCCATGTGCTTTGGTTGGCATTTTTTCATAACCTTTGCCACCTTTATGACCAAGACCGTCAGAACCGAATCCTTTGTTGCGGTCAGCAGCATCTTTTCCGCCCTTGTAGGGAGAAACGCTACCGCTTTGGCTTTTGCCACCTGCATTTTTAGGGGTTTTGCCAAGACTTGGTGCTGTTGGTGTTGGGCCTTCATAATCTGCTACGATATCGACTCTTGCTTTTTGTCCTTTGTCGTGAGCCTTTTTTCTCATTGACTCAACATAGGACTGAAAATTTTGGTTTACCATTTTTTCTCCGTTTGCGTAAAACAACCTGTTAATCTATATAATCAATTAAAATTAAAAAAAACGTACTAAATAAAATTACGGGGCCGTATTTAGAATTCGATTCGGATGGACGGCTTGTGAGTGGCATGTAGAGGTTGGTCAGAAGGCCTCTTAAAAAATCTGACTAAAGCCTTAACTGGCGAAACTGTTTACGCTATGGCTGCATAAGTGCAACCACAGACTTAGGTAGCGATGCTAGTAGCGACCGAAAGTTTGATGTAAAATCTGGCTGGTCATATGCATTTCAATGGGCAAATGACGAGATAAAGTTGATAGTGCTGAAAAAGGTTTTATTTGTTGTACCTTTTCAGATGACATCAAGCAATAAAATAAACATGTAGAGGCTCACAGGTAGTTATGCGAAGACAGCGGGGCGGGTCCGCTCGGCTCCACTTGCCATGAAGACCTCTTGTTCATAAAATAGAACAAGGGGTCTTTATGCTTATTTCTATTTTCACGCCAACTCATAATACAAAATATCTTAATCGTTTATATCAAACCATAAAAAATCAAACTTACCAGCAATGGGAATGGATTATTTGTCCCAATAATGGTGCTGTTGTTGATATTAAGGATGATCCTAGAGTTAAGGTTTTTCCAACAAACGGCTCTACCAATATTGGTTATTTGAAGAAATATGCTGCGAGTAAGTGTAAGGGCGAAGCAATCATGGAAGTTGACCATGATGATGAGCTTTTTCCTAATGCTGTTGAGGAATGTGCAAAGGCATTTGAAGATTCGACTGTTGATTTTGCATATTCAAATTGCTGTGACGTGCAGGAAAATTATGAGCCAAGATTTTTTAATGAGAAATTTGGCTGGGTAAACAGACCATGTGTTTATGATGGTCGTAATCTTGTTGAGATGGTTGCATTTCCTCCTGATCCTGCGAGTATAAGCAAGATTTGGTATGCTCCCAACCATTTTAGATCTTGGCGCAAATCATTTTATGATCGTATTGGTGGTCACGATGAGAGCATGGATGTTCTTGATGATCAAGATATAATGTGTAGAACTTATATTCATGGCAAGATGTTTCATATTGACAAGCCATTATATGTTTATCATTTGCATCCAGAAAACACTTGTTATGGCGAAAAGAATGCTAAGATTCAGGAATTGTGCGTTGAATTGCATGACAAATACATTTACAAACTTGTTGAAAAGTGGTGTGATGTCAACAATTTGAGAAAAATTGATTTATGTGGTGGATTTAGCAGGCCAATTGGATATGAAAGTGTCGATCTTGAAGGTGCTGATATTACTGCTGATTTGAATGAGCGTTGGCCTTTTGAAGATGGAAGTGTTGGTGTTTTTAGGGCTCATGATGCTCTTGAACATTTGAAAAATCCTATTCACGCTATGAAAGAAGCATATCGTTGTCTTGCTCCTAATGGTTGGTTTTTAACATTAACTCCAAGTACTGATGGTCGTGGTGCTTTCCAAGATCCTACTCACATTTCTTTTTGGAACAGCAATAGTTTTTGGTATTATACAAAAGCAGAGCAGGCCAAATATATTGGCACTCCTGTTAAGTTTCAGTTGAATAGGATCAAGAATTTTTATCCAAGTGATTGGCATAAGTTTCATCAGATTTTGTATGTAAAAGCAGATTTGCTGAAATTTTCTGGTCGTGTTGCAGGTGGGGTTGAGATTTAATGATGGATGTTGTTTTTTCACATGAATATGGCGGGGAAATAGTCTTGTTTTGAGGATTGTTTCTTTGTATTATCGGGTGATGAGCAAGCAAAGATTCCTAGATGTTTGTGTCGCTTCTCTTCGTGCAAAGGGTTTGTACGAAGAGCAGCGTTATGCCAAAAGATTGAAGTGGGAAACAGAAGAGATCATTGCGAAGGAAAAGCACGAATATTTCCTTGATTTGTATGATAAGAAGGTGAAGTATCCTAAAAATCAAAACAATCTTTTGGTTTGTTGGCTTTTAGGTTTAGTTCCAGATCATGACATTGAGAAAGATCCTTCAAATGTATTCACGGGTGACTTGCCCGATGTAGACATTGATTATATTCCAATGGTTCGTGATTATTTGAAGAATGAATGGGCACCGAAAACATTTGGCGAAGATTATGTTTGTAACATTGGTAACTATACGACATTTGGAATTAAATCGGCATTGATTGACATGGCTCGTGTTCATGGCGAAAGTCGTGAAGAGGTCATGGCAATCACTAAGAATCTTGATGCTAAGGATGATGAAGGCAAACCAATCACATGGGATGCAGCATTAAGGCTTGACCCTGAATTCAAAGCATATACTGAGAAATATCCGTCAATTGCTCAAGCAACAAAAAAATTAATTAATCGCAATCGTGGCATGGGAGTACATGCTGGTGGATTGATTGTTTCGAGAATTCCACTTCATGATCTTGTTCCTTTGGTTAAAAGGAAAGGTAATCCTCAAGCTAGTGCATGGGTAGAGGGACTACATGGGCAGGATTTGCAGCCTGTTGGCCTTGTTAAATTTGACTTACTTGTGATTAGTAATCTTTTGCAAATTGCTCGTTGTTGCGAGACTGTTAGAATCAATCATGGTGTTACTTCAATTTGTGCCAAGCCCGGAGAGCCAGATTGGTCTGATGTTGATTGTTGGAGGAATGATCCTGATTCAATTGCAATGGCTAATCGTGGTGATTTGAAATGTATATTTCAATTTGATTCTGAGGGAATGAGGGCATTGGTTAGGGCTGGAGGAGTTGATCGATTTGAAGATTTAGTGGCATATTCCAGTTTATTCCGACCCGGCTGTATTAAATGTTTGCAAAAAGATTCTTTTGTTATGTTATACAATGGTCAAAAAGAAATAAAAAATTTGCAGCCGGGCCTTGATAATATAGCGTATCTAAATTCTCAAAGAAAAGTAAATTACACAAAAAGATATTTTGTCATAAATTCTGGTTATAAAAAAATATTGAGAATCACAACTAAAAGTGGCAAAGTCTTGCTTCTCTCGCCTGATCATCCAGTCTTGACTGATAAATTGAAATATATAAAGGCAGGAGTTCTTAAAATTGGAGATAAAGTTGGAGTAATTAAAAAATAATTCATATATATCCTTGCACAGAGCGGGAGATATATATGATTTGTAAAATATGCAATAAAGAGGTATCAGAAAAATTTTATCGCCATCTAAATAGTAGTCATAAGATGAAAAAAGGAGATTATCTAAATTTGTTTCCAGAGCAAAAAGAGGAGTACAAAAGTCAAATTTCTGTTTTGTGGAACAAAGGAAAAACCAAGTGCGATGATGATCGCATCATGGCGATTGCCGATAAGATAAAAAAATTCACAGGACAGGAACACATACGAAAGCAAAGATCGGAAAACATGAAAAAAATGTATCAAAATGGTGATATGTTGTCCCCTGAGATGAGAGCTTATGTGCAAAAAAAAGGCACAGATGGATGGGTCAAAAAGGTTAAGGAATCTTCTTTTGAAGAAAGAAAGATATTATTAAAGAATTTTTCTGATGCTGGCAACAAAAAAATACAAGAAAATAAAATAAATCGCACGCCTGAAGATTATATGCGAATTTGCAAAAATGCCAAAGGAAAAGCTCAATATGGTAATTGTGCAGAATGCGGAAATCAAATTGTAATATGGGTTGGAGGCAAGCCACGACCTAAACAAAGATTTTGTAATCAATCATGTCAAAAAATATATCAAAAAAAACATCCTTTTTATACATTATCTCATGTTGGAAAGCATTATTTTTCAGAAAAAATGCAATGTGAATTTTATCTAAGATCAAAATTAGAAATTTGGCTTGCAGAAATGTTAGATGTAAATGAAAAAGTGAATTCTTGGCATATTACACCATTCGCTGTAAGCTACGAGTTTCATGGAAAAAAACGATTGTATTACCCAGATTTCATGATAAACTCAAAGTGGGTTGTTGAATTGAAATCTGGTTATATATTTGACATCGATGCCGACAAAAATAGAGCAAAGTTTATGGCTGCACAAGATTATTCAGAGGAGATAAATTGTGAGTTTTTTTATTGGCAATTTGATAATCACAATATGACAAAAAAGTTATTTGAAAAAGATCAAAGGGTGATTGATTTCTTTTCATTTTTACAGGAAGCATGAAATGCTTGATTTTGAAGAAATAGTTCAGATTGAAGAGGTTGGTGAAGATGATTGTTATGATATTATGTTGTTAGAAAAAGACTTGTATTTGGACGAGCCAAATTTTATAGCTAACGATATTGTTGTTCACAATTGTGGCATGGACAAGCGTTATGTTGAGCGTAAGAAGGGTCATGAAAAATATGAAATTCATCATTTAATCAAGCCTATTCTTGAAAAAACATATGGAGTTATGATTTATCAAGAGCAAATCATGCAGATATTGAATGTTGTTGGTGAAATTCCTTTGAAGGATTGTGAAGCTGTAAGAAAAGCTATATCAAAGAAGAAAATAGAATCTATTGAAAAATATAAAGATATGTTTATTAAGAATGGGCAGAAAAATTTAAGTTTTACAAAAGAACAAATGGAAGAGTTTTTTAATCAAATATTGTCTTGGAGTGAATATGGCTTTAATAAAACTTTGACCGAAGACACAATTATAAATTGTGTTGATGGCGCAAAGCAAATAAAAGACATTTGTGCCGGAGACATAGTTTATTCTATAAATGAAAAGGGAGAACAGGTACAAACTGAAGTTGCGGCAGTTCATGATCATGGCGTGGTCAATGTTGTGGAGGCGACATTTGATGACGGCTATGTTGTGAGGTGTACTTATGATCACAAATTTTTGACTGAAGAAGGACAAGTTCCTCTTTGGTTAATTGTTAAAGACAACATGGTTGTGCTGAGTTCTCCGTTGGGAGAACATGCAGGGGAAGAAAAAGAATGGTCATCTGGCAAGGTGTGGACAAATAATAAAAACTCTGGAAAAGATGAAAGAGCATCGAGAGAATTGCAAGGAGTGCAACTATCTGAAGTGGAGGCTGGAGGGAAAGAAATACATTTCCAGATGCGGAGTGGAATTTCTGCGTTCACCTCAACTGGTCCAAAATCATCAGAAAACTGGAGAAATGAATTCGGAGTGGTTCACTTCACTCCAGAGTATGCTTCTATCACCAATACCCGGAATTTGGTGTCTAGGAGAATATTACGAGTTGTGACCGTGGGTAAAAGACAATGTTACGATCTTGAAGTCGCCATCTCAACTCACAACTTTATTCTTCCGAATGGAATAATCACATCGAACTCACATGCTGTGGCTTATACTTACATCAGCATGTATCTTTTGTATTTGAAGGTTCATTACCCTCATGAATTTTATGCTAGCATGTTATCATGTGAGACTTTGGCTGAGAAGATAAAAGACATTAAGATGGAGGCTAAGATACATGGTGTTGAGATGCATCGTCTTGACATTAACAAATCTGGCATTAATTTTGAGCTTAAGGATAATTTAATTTATTTTGGTTTTAGTAATGTGAAGGGTATAGGAGAGGGTCCTGCTCAAAAGATAGTGGCTGGTCAGCCGTATCGTAGTTTTGAGGATTTCCTTTATCGATGTGGAACAGATGCTTCGATGTTGAAGCCGATACTTGGTTTAAGATGTTTTAGGGATCGTGATCCAATTACTTTGTGGAAATTTGCAGAGCATTTCAAAGAATGTTTTAAGAAAAACGAAGAGAAGCGCAAGCGTTTTGGTACTTCTTTGGAGAGGTACGAAGACGAGTTAAGGGAGCTTATTCCTGAAGTTGAATTCAAATTATCTGATTTGAGTGGTGATTCACCATTTGATAACATTGAGTATCAGCAAAAATATGATAAGGAAGAGGAGATTACTGTTCTCAAGGAGTATGAGTGTAAGGAAGGGGATGGTGTTGGAAGGATTGAGATGGTATATGTTCCTGTTGATGGGACTGATGTTGTGATTGAGCGTGAGGTGATGAGATATTACAAGAAGATTGCTACTAAGAGGCCTTGGAACAGGTGGAAGGATCTTAAGAATCTTTGGAATAAAAGAAAGAGAACTATAGCGAGATTTTCTGATGCTGATTTCAAGACATTGCCAAGATTGATTGATTTCGATCCAGACCAATATGATATACCTAAGGATTTGGCTAAGGAGTTTAAGAATCCGGTTGTTTCAGAAGAAAAGTTTTATGGATTTGCTTGGATTCATGAGCTTGAGAGAAGTCCTGATTATAGAGGGAATTTGACATTTGATTCTTTGAGAAGTGACATTGACAGTTCTTCTGGTCCTGTTGAGTTGAGGGTTAAGAAAGTAATTCAGATGACTAGTAAAAAGGGTTCTACTTATTCTCAGGTATTGGCGGAAGATGTTACTGGTCAAGAGAATAAGATTAATGTTTGGTCTGATGACTGGGATCGTTGGCATAAAGAATTAAGTGAAGGTAACTTAATTAGGATAAGATTGCAACCTCCTTCTGGTGGTTTCAATACATTCTTGTTGGAATCAAATCAGAATGGCAAGTATAGAGGTCAGAAGAGATATCGAGACAAGGATGATGATCCTCGTGTTATTGTCATGAGAGTTGGCTTAAAAGAAGAAGAGAAATTCATGACAGATGAAGAGGTTTTGGAACTTTTTAATAATTTAGGTATGGAAAATAAAAATGACTGATGAATTAATTATCGATGAAAATAATTTTAGTACTTATTTCAGGGATTGTCGTTTGCATCGTCCTGAAAGAAGTGATGTCATGGCAAGATATTCTGCAATTGCAGAGTTTATTGATGGTCAGATGAAGAAAGATATCATTAATTTGCTTTCAAGTTATGACAGTAAGGCTATTGCTGCTACTCAGGTTATGAGGAAGCTTGGATGTGCTACAGAAGGCGAATCTATAAGAATATGCAGGGAGGTAGCAGAAGATTTAGCTAATGGTATGGGGCCATTGGAAGTTGAGAATAAAGTTTACAAATATAAGATGGAAGTTTTTTATTATACGAAGAGGGAATACGTTCCTGTTGATGATCCACATTGGACAGTAATTAGTATTGCAAATTTGGATAAATTCTTGGATAATGCAAATCAATTGGTTTCGATTAAGTCAAAAATCATTGAACCGGAGAGTTCAAATGAGATACAAGTTGAGCAACATGTCTGATGAAGTTGTTCTGATTGATACTCCTTACTGTCCTGATGCTGGTAATTTTGCAAGAACTCGAAAGATTGTTGAAGAAAAATATAAAATTGATAATTGGTTTTATTGTCGTGATCTTTTCCATAATGTTTTATGGAATTTGAAAATATTTTTCTTTAGCCACAATTGGAACAGGGGTTCTTCTGTGGCTGCTTTTATGAAAAAAATTGAAGATATTCTTGATGTTGAACCAAGATCTCAGTTTGGTCGAACCCAAATAAAAAGGGTTATGTGGGTCAAACCGAGTGTTTGGTGGATAAAGCAAGGAATGAGAAGATCTTTGTTTACGATACTTTTGCGTGTAGGCGTTAAGTATGTGGTTTCCAAAGATAATTTTGAAGAAGTTATCAAATCAGAAAAATATTTACATCAAACTTATTATGCTTTTGAAAGATTTATGAATGGCAATACGAAGTACAAAGGTCATAAACGTGGTTGGTACAAGCAATTTTGTGAAATAAATATGTCGAATGAAGAGATAGATAAGTTGTTAGTTATGCCAAAAAAATAATTTTATCGGCATAGATAAGAATAATTCTTTATTAAAGAAAAAAGACTGATTAAAAGGATTTTTAAGTTGCCGGAAAAAGGACAAAATATGAACAGTATGAGTAGCATGATGGATGATATCAACAAATATGCAGATATTTGGGACAAGGCTTTAGCAAAGGGCATTTTTAATGGTGCTCCTAAGCCTCCTACTCCAATTGAGCCAGAAGCTAGTGCTGATTTCTTTGGTCAGATGAAGACTGGCGAGTATGACATTGATGCTCCTTTGAATGAAGGAGAGGCCAAATACTGGAGGGATGTTTCCCGCAGTGCTGCTGGTCGTTCTTCCTATCATATGCCTCTTAATGAAGAGCGTGAAGTAGACAAGAAGTCGATTAAGAAGGCTTCTAACCGTCTTGGAAGCACCTTTAATCCTGTCTACAACAATACTGTTGGCAAGGATCAAGATTTGGGTACTCCTGACAAGGTTACCAAGAATTGGGGTGTTGGTGGTAAGGATCTGAATGATCTAGAAGACCTTAAGAAGCGCCTTTATAATCTTGAAGTAGAATTAAGTAAGGCTGGTATCATTAAGGGTGAAAAGGGCAAAAAAAAGGCTGATTCAGAAAGCACCATCCTTAAGAGCATGGACGATTTGAAGAAAGACATTGATGGTCTTAGCGACAAGTTAAATGGCAATCGCACAGACGAGAGCATTCGTCGCAGAAGAAAATAACTTTGATTTAATGTTATGTCCCCCTTAGAATTTTATAAGTTCTAAGGGGTATTTTTATGTCTGCTAATCCGTGGAAAGCATCTGATGAGGTCATTCAGATTCTAAATCTTGTCAAGTCTAAGCATCATTCTCCTAGACTTGATGATTTTAGAGTTGCTGTTTGTTTTGATGACAGCAAGCCTTTTGTTAAGAATAAGCTTAATCTTGGAAAATTGAGTAAGTTTAGTGCCACTGCTAGGTTATGGCAGAGGGAGAAGTATGATTTTTGTTTGATTATTCCGATGGAGTTGTGGACTACTGCTTTGAAGGTTGATCAGAGGGAAGCATATCTTGATCTTATGTTGACTCGTTGTGACATGGAATATGTTCCAGAAGTTATTGAGGAGAACGGGAAAAAAATCAAGCTTACGGATGAATTTGGCAGGATTAAATACAGTAAAGTTCCGAAAGAGGATAAGGAAGGAAATGTTAAGTGGAAAATAGATCCTTTGGATCTTGAGGTTTTTGCCAAGAATGTTCGTAAATATGGATTATGGCAAGAAGATTTGTTGATTTTCAAAGAAGCGATCTTAGCCGTTGATGGGGGCTTAGGTGGGTAAATCAAAACTGATTGAGATTGTTGTGCTGGGTTTGTGGCTTCTTATTGCTATTGTTTTATTTGTAAGGTTGCAGCCCAGCGCACAATATGTTCCTTCTTCTCCGGAAGGCATTATTAATCCAGAAAAATCTTATGATGTTAAGAAAATATCGATAGTTGATGGTAATACTTTTGATTTAATTTTGAATGATAATTCTGTTTCGAGGATATTGGCGGAAATTCCTGTGAAGACTGTAATTGAAGCAAAGAAAAAATTAATTGATCTTTTCAACAATTGTGAGAAGCCAAGAGTTGTTTTGAAGAAAAAAGATTCTGATGGGAAGTGGATTGTAGATTTCTATATTCATATTAATTCTAAAGAAATTGATCTTATTGATTGGATGAGGTCTAATAATTTGGTATATCAATAACTCTTGTAAGTTATGGAAAAGAACTTCATGGTTAGGTGTCACAAGTGCAGATGGGCGAGGTTATCAACAGGTTTATCCTCTGATCTTGCCGATTTGAAGGAAATTATTTCTTGTCCAACTTGTGGCAAGGCTAGACAATTTAAGTGTCCAAAGTGTGGTCTTGTGGCTAAGTTGACTAGAGTCAAGAGAACTGATGGATGAAATTAATTAGTTTTTGTCGGCGCAATCCCGGCAATGGTAAGTTGCTATCCAAAGAAGTATTAATTCCTTCTTTGAAATTTACTGTATTCAAATTCAATAAAAGACCTAAGCCAGAGAATGTTAAAAGAATACTGATAATTAGTTGTTTTTCTGAGTTTGGTTGTGAAACAATTGGTTTGATGTATTGTATTCCCAAGATCATTTCGAGTAATCCCGGTGCTTATGTAATTTGTGTTGGTTGGTATGGGAGAGAATATCTTTACAGGCATCTTGTTGATGAGTTTTGGGAAATTGAAGAAAACGTCATGAATTTGCGTGAATATTCAAATGCTTTTTATAATTCTTCTTTTAATATTCGTCGTCTTGAAAAGTGTCTTGAAAATTATGGTGTAGTTTTCAAGTGTGCCAATATGGGACAATTATGTGTCAATAATACTTGTGAAATTTGTAAAAAAGTTTGGGCTTCTGACAATGTTTCCACTGGATGTCCTTCTTGTTATTCTCAAAAAATAAAAAAAGGTTATCTTGCCGATGTTGCTTATCATCGTAAGTTTGCTGTACAGATTCCAAGACCATCTATGAAAGTTCAGAATAAAGCTAAAGATTATTTGAAGCCAAATTCTGTTGGTATTTTTGCAAGAGGCAGGACGATGTATGGTCGTAATCTATCTCCAGAATTTTATATAAAGCTTATAAAATGTTTGGAGGAAAAGGGTTACAATCCTATATGGCTGGGTGAAAAGCAGAGTGTCATTCCTTGTCCTGTTGATCACATCATTGATTTTAGTCGTCTTCCTGAATCAAGGGATTTGGAACTTACTTTGGCGATTATATCAAATTTGCAATTTACTGTTCAGTTTTGGACAGCTTCTACGAGGCTGGCTGGAATGATGGGTGTTCCTTGGATATTATTTGAAAGTCCTGATCAAATAGCGGGTAATGGGCAAGAGGGCAAGAGGATTGTTCTTACGACTGATTACAACAAGAAAAAATTAATTTTGGCTCATTATTTTAATGTTGTTGAAGATCATGAAAAAGCATTGAAAATCTTGGATCAGGCTATAGACGAAATGAATGAAGACAATTGGGAAGATATGCTGGGTTTGATAGAAGATGCTGGCATAGTTAACGATATGCTTAAAAAACAACTTGAATGGAGGTCGATGTGAGTTCGGTTGCTGATTTTTTACGCAGGGCAGCGGAGCGTAATGGTTTCCATAGAGATCGTTATGAAGAGAAGAGGATTCCAACTGACTTCACGAATGTTTGCATTTTGCCTTTTTTTGGTGATTTGAGAAGCATGACGATTTTGTCAAGTTATATTCTGCATCGATATCGTGATGAGTCAAGAGGTTCAAAATATTTTATAGTTGCTTCATGGCCCGGATTTCAGGGTTTGTTTCCATATGCTGATGAGTATTGGTCTTTGACTGATGATTCGATTATGAAGAGGTTTTACGATCATTCTGAGGGAATGCGTAATAGTTCTGATTTGAATGTTTCGTACATGAGGAATATGAATGAGTTTTTCAGGGATGTGATTGATGCGGTTGAGATTCAGAAGTATTATCGGAATGGATTTACTAATTACTTTTTTGATAAATTTCAGGACACGAAAAGATTTTTACCTTTTATTCCGAGTTCATCAATTATTGGTAAGGAATTCAATAGAAGTTTGATAACGAAGCCGGGTTATAAGGTATTTTTACATCCATCTATTTATTGTAGGTTTTGGCATAATGGTATAAGCGACCACATGAAGGTCAAGAAAGAATTTTATATTGATTTGGTTAATTTCTTGTCCAATAAGGATGTTACTTGTGTTTTGTGGCAAAATGCATTTTCTTATGATCTTGCTGATTCTCTTGAAGAAAAGTGTGTGTTTTTGAGAGAGCAGGACGTAACAAAGGCTTTGGCAGCGATGCGTGCTTGTGGTTGTGTTCTTGACACGTTCAATGGTTTGTCGAGGTTGTCTTTGCTGGCAAGAACTCCCTTTTTGTCTATTGATGAAAGGTCGAGGTTTTCAGGAACGAAGGAATTCGAGATTGATCATTTGAGTGGCAATCAAATTCCGTATCAGTATATTTTTTCATTTTCTACTATCATAACTGATGGCGATGCTGGTTTGTGGAAGAGTGATATTTTTCCAAGTATTTATCGAAAGCTTGAGGAATTTTTACCTAGCCTAAACCGTGATGAATGGCCTTCTACTGCGGAGAGTATTGAAAATTTACCTTATGAAGATTTTGTGCAACCGCAGAAAAAAAAGAAACTTGGCACAAGATTTATCAAGGTAGCAAAAGAATAAGGAATAAAGTATGGCTTGTAAAGTTGAATTGCGTGATCTTCCTATGAATCCAAGTTGGTATGAAAAGGAGATTGCATTCAAAAAAATGTTTACTGCTTTCAAAAAGCAGGTTGCGGAAGCTGGTATTCTGCATGATTTTAAGAAGAGAGAGTACTATGAGACTCCCGGTCAAATTCGTCGCCGTAAGAGTCGTGAGGCGGAAAATGTGCGTTTGAAGGAAAAGCTGCGTGAGAATTTCCCAGAAAGACGTAAGCCGAAGAAGTCTGATAACAAGAAAACAAAAGCCAAGGGTGAATAATGCCATCTAAAAAAGGTACGATCATGAGCCTGAATGTTGATCCCAGCATTCAGGAAAAGATGAAGGCAGTTGCCAAGAGGCGAAACATTAGTGTTTCCAAGCTTGTTCGTGATTTGGTTGACAATAATCTTCCAGATGCTGACGAGGAAGTAGATGTTGTGATCTTTAAGATTCCAACTGCCATGAGGACAACTCCTGATTCTCTTAAGCAATGGCTGCAAAATCGTATTGATGCTGTAGTAAGGGCTTTGACAACATCATGAAATTCAAAGAACCTCTGAAAATTGTTCCAGTTGCTGATATCCCTAAGGCAAAAGATGTTCCTCTTGAAAGCCTTATGGATATATTCCGTCTTTGCACAAAGATGGAAAAAATTTGCGATGAAAATGATGGAATAGGTTTATCAGCAGTTCAAGTTGGAGTTCCATGGAATCTTTTCATTGTTAAGCGCAATCGTCATTTTGAATATTATGTCAATTGCGAGTATACAGGCCATGGAGACAAGATAAAGTCAGTTGAGGGCTGCTTGTCTCTTAGGAATGAGGATGGCACTTTTAGAAGGTTTGAGGTTGAGAGATTTTCTAAGACACGAATAAAAGGCAAGCAACTTGTTGTTTCAGGGATGCCTTCTCTTGTTTTGAATGATGTTGATCGTGAAGAGATTAATCTTTTCAGTATTGTTTTTCAGCATGAATGCGATCACAGTCGAGATGTACTCGTTTCGCAAATAGGTCGTGAGGTGGAATTGGCCTAAGAAATCCGTCTTCCGTTAAAGGACGGAGCTAAGGGAATGAATTATGTTAAGTCTCAAACAATTAGAAGATGTGTGTCTGAATTCAGATGCGACTTCTCAAAAATGTCGATATATTTGTCAAGATGAAGTTGACAAAAATAAGTTTTACTGCTTAAAACTTTCTGCTAAAGCTAGCAAAATAGATAATGAAATTGAAAATTATATCAAAGTAATTAGCTTAAAAGGCAGAGATCCTTCTGATGAAAATTTACCATTAGGGGACAATTGTTCTGGTTATCCTTTTCTTAGGCATATCGAACAAGGTTACGACAAGAAAAATTAGAGACTTTCTAGTCTCTCTCTGATTATCTGGTAGATATCCTTTCCTTTGTTTTCTTCAACAGCAGAGGAAAGGATATTTGCTTCTAGCTCATTACTGTTAAATCTTGCTATCTCTCTTACCATTAGTTCGTTCGTCTTTTCGCTGCTTATAGCTCTGTTTCGATAGTAGAACAATAGCATTGCTATGACAACTAATGCGAAGATGAAGATTAGTGCTCCATCGCCTTGGATTATTTGAACTCCTGTGTTTTCGTTTCGTGAAATTGCGCCGTTTATGTTGACTAGGCCGCTTTGTATTTCTTTCAGAAGACTATTTTGGGCTGATAGATCTTGCCTAGTCTTCATGAGTTCGGCCATTACCCCATTTTGGTTTGTGCGTATATCCTCTATTTTACCATTTTGATTTTGTATTTTGGGGTTGTTTCTTGGGTTGAAGTTTGCACATCCTACCAAGTTTAACAAGGTTGCGGCTGCAATAATCAACAAAAATTTGTACATACATCCTCCACAATATGTATTTACAAGTGGGGAATTTCTTTGTACACTATGCTGAGAAATCCGTTTCATGTTGACGGATGATCAACCCGCTGGAGGATTTGGCGTGGCTCAAGGCAAGGATGTTTTTTTCTTTGGTGATGAATTTGATGATGAAAATTCATCAAGTGAAAGCGCACAGATTGCAAATGAATTTAAGCAGAATGCTAATTCATTAGTTGTACATCATTTGTCAAATTACTTCAAGGACAAGATGTTGCACACAGGAGGAAATGTTCCTGATCAATTACTAAATAGTCATAAAAGAATATCTATGGTTTTGAACTACACTGTTTCTAATGGTGTAGATCATGCTCATGAAAGACTAGAATTTTCTGAGGGGAGAAACAATGATGATGAGAATTCAGAGCTTATCGTCACTGTTCTTCATGGAATAGCCAAAAGTGGTGTTCCGAAGGAATTTGCTGGTGGTATGCTTTGTCTGCACTTGGAATTAATAGAAGGGATAGATTTTTGAATCTTGATTTATTATTGTTGTCAAGGCAATTTGAGACTGTCGAATTGCCGAAGGAAAAGAAATACCTCCTGAGATATTTTGAAAATCCAGTTCAGGAGGCTTTTCTTAAATATTTCTTTGTATTTGGTAATTATGTTAATTTTTGTGACCACACTGGTCATTTCGTGCAGAAAAAATGGTTAAAACATCTGCATGAAAAATTAAAAACAATTGAAAAAGCCCACAAAGATGCCAGATCTAACTTTGACATGGCTGGACTTGTTGAAATTGAAAAAGGTGAATTCAAATTCAGTCGTCATCTTCCTAAATAGTGTATGGCACTAATATCATTCGGCGATTGGCGTAAAAAATTTGATGAAGCAAGCCCTACTACAAGATTAAGGGCTGGAATTGAGGCGGGTAATTATCCCATGTCTGCTGGGGTGGCTATGTCTCGATCCACACCAAGCCCATCTTTTGTAAAGAAGGCAATTGAAGAATTAGGATCACCTGAACATCCTAAAAGGAAAAATAAGACTAAAAAGAAACGTAGGAATTCCAAGAAAAGGGAAAAATGATTTTTTTCAATGAATGGATGCAGGAAAGATTCGATGAGGCTAAAAAGTCTCGTCGCACCCCTGTTCCTCATTCTGATATTGAAAAATGGATGCGTTCTTTAGAGCTTCTCAAGAAAGATCTTGAGGAATTGCAGAAAGCCAAGAAGAATGCTGCCCAAAGATTTGCTAGAGAAGCAAAAATCAAGAAGGAAAAAGAAAAGAAGGCTAAAGATGCCAAGAAGTTAAAAAAGAAAAAAGATTCAGAAATAGATAAAAAATCTGAAAAAGAACCTGAAGTTGAGAAGAAAGATAAAAAACCTGAAGTCAAAAAATATGATTCCAAGAAAAATGTTGTATCTGATAAGTTCAGACAGATTAAGAGTCAAAGGCGTAAAAATAATAAGCCTAGAGACTAATTATTTTTAAGTTGGCAGTCTCCACTATAATTAAATAGCGGAGATAGATCATGAGTACTGAAAATATTTGCAACGATGATTCCTTAGATCAATCTAAGGCAAAAAATGCCAGAGATGTTCTGAAAGGCATTATTGTTTCAGAATCAAATCTTGAAACATATTTAATTGCAGTAGCTGTTCATAAAGATTCATCCAAGAATTTTATCAATAGAATAAGTTGTAAGAAGGGCATACCTCTTGATGGATATGTTTATGATGCTCAATCAGACAGTTATTTCATAGAATGCACTGATTTTTTGCATGTAGGGGTAATTCCTGTTTCTTTTGTTGCTACTGCTAAAGATTCTTATTTTTGGAAAATGAATATACCTTTGCCTGAAGCTGTCATTAAAAAGTATTTGACTGAGATCCAAAAGAAGGATTTGAAAAACTTTAAGAGTCATTTTAGCTCTCAAGATTACATGATTAATTATGTTCAAATGGTTAATCCAAACTGAATTCATGTTTTTCTGGTTCTTCTGCCATAAATAATTTCATGGCATGCTCATCTACTGGAATAGGCTGTACTACTACAACTGCAAAAAGTTGTCCTGACGAATATGGATGCGTTAGCGGCGTATGTGCCGATTTCATCATTCGTAGGCATGATACTAAACCATCTTTCAAGGTTAAGATCGAAGATTGCGATGGACCTCTTGATCTTACAGATCTTGTTCTTGAGGCCACAATGTGGGCCAAGGGGAAGCTTAAGGTTTCTCTTGATCAGAATGATTCAGTTATTGGTTTGGCTGATAATATTGGCTTTAATCAAGTAATGCAGGGCGATGTGATTATCATGGATCAGGCTAGATTGCCTGAGAAGATGCTTGTTGTTGGATTTGATGAAGTAAATCGCCTCATTCGTGTCCAGAGAGGTTATCATGGAACCCCAGTGCAAAACTGGAGACGTGGCACAGGATTGAAAATCATTAAGTTTTCTAACGCAACTGCTACAACTGAAATGTTGTATCAGGACATCATTAACATTGATGGAACAACGACTAAGGATGTTTTAGTCGATAGTTTTTTAATTTATGATTGGCAGAGTGAAGACACATGTCTTCCGGGTTGTTATTATTTGGAATTTAAGCTTTTGAAAATGGTGGTTTCTTTTGCTCTTGCTTATGATTCTTCTGTCCCAAGCAATCAAATTCCTAGTAATCTTTTGCCTGATGGAGTTATTCCGAGTTTTACTGATCCAAGTTTTATACCTTCCGATTTTGGTTGTTCTATGAATCCACTTGTTGAATGGATAAGAAGGTTTCCTATTGATAAAGAAGGCTTTATAATTAAAATAACGAATACTTTTACGGCTGATGATTGACATCATAGAATTTAAGTCGTATTTTTGTATAGGGTCTTTTTTATGTTGGAGCATGGATTTCACAAGATGCAGCAAAACAAATTTCCTAGAGAGCGAAGCGAAGATCAAAACAGAGTTAACTGGCAGATAAGAGTGCCACAAGTTAGGGTTGTTCGTGAAGAAGAGCAACTTGGCATTATGGCTACTGATGAGGCAAGAAAACTTGCCATGGACAATGGTCTTGATCTAGTAGAGATCGCTCCTACTGCGAAGCCTCCTGTTTGTAGGATTATGGATTATGGTCGTTATAAATACGAACTGAAAATCAAGAAAAAAGAAGCTGCAAAGAAGCAGCGTGAGTCACAAGTCCAGATAAAGGAAATTAGACTTCGTCCTGCTATTCAAGATCATGATATTGAAACAAAAATTAATCAGGCGAAGAATTTTCTTGAAGAAGGTTGTAAGGTTCAATTTTACCTTCAATTCAAGGGTTACCGTGAATTGAATCATAAAGAGCAGGGTTTCGCTGTTATGAAAAAAATTGTTGAAACAATGGAGCAATTTGGAGTCGTAGAGAAAAGACCTGCGATGGAAGGCAATCGAATTACATGCTTTTTTACTCCCAAAGTATAGTGGGAAACATCATGATTGATAATGTTTTGGCCAAAAAGGTCAACGATGTTCAGAATGAATTCAATCGTCGATTATATCATCATGTTCAACTAAGAGATAATTCATCAGGTCCTCCTCTTTTTTTTAGAATGATTCATGATTCCAATCAGGATCTTCTTGAATTTGCATTTGGTCATTTTGGTAAGAATCTTGGTGATTTGACTCATGTCCTAGACATGACTCATCCAGACCTTGTAACCATATTTGATGGTAGTTTTTCAGACGAGCATATTTTTTCAAAGCAATGTATAGAATTTTTGGCGATGGCACAATATGCTAAAAACAATGGAATGAGTCATATTTTCCCGTTATTGGGAAATCTTTTGATCAAAGAATCATTAGATAAAACTATTGTCAAAAAGATTGATGGTGCAAATTACAATAAATCTTATGTTCGTCTTATTCTCGATTCAGAAGAGAGAGATGCAATAAGATTTTGCAAGAAAATGCAAGTTATTGATCTTCAGGCCTTTTATAAAAAAGGCGAAGAATCATGGAATGCACAGCCAGATTCTTTTAAGCAATTTATCAGATATGATTCTGCATATATGCGTGAATTAAAGCAAGCTGAAAAGAAAATGAAGAGATATGAGGATTTGGGTTGTCAAAGTCTTGCTTCTGAAATTTCTAAGAGTATTGAAGTTTTCCGTGAAAACATGGAACAGGCATATTATGGATTCAATCGCATTACAATGACTAATGCTGCTATTATTTTAGCAAAATCAATGTCTTACAACTATAGTCCTTCCTGCCAGATTTCTGCTGGTGGGCATATAATGAAAATTGAAGCTCAGGTTACAATAAATCGTTCATTCTTCAAAGATATTTATTTTGATTCTTCCCTTGTAGTTGACGCAACTTATCATTATGAGCCAAAAGTATATCCTTTCCATGAACTTAAAGATGTGGCTTCGGATGAAGTTCTCCAAACGATAAAAATGCTTGAAAACTTCCCAGAAGCAAACAATAAACCAATATTCGATCATTTTGGCGTTATTGTGCCTTCAATAGCTTATAGGAATAAAATGTTTAAGAATGAGAAAGGTATATTGCAGGATTATGCCGTTTTAGAAGATTGTCAAAAAGAAATGGACAAAATGTTCATCAGGAATAAATGTTTTTATCCGATAATTGTTGGCGAGAAAGATGGAAAATGCTTTTTTATATGTTATTGGACTTGAGGTTGCGTAATGATTTATAATTTAACGAAGGAAGAACTTCTGGAATTTGCACATGTGATTTACGAGCAATCTGTGAATGGTTATTTAGATCTGAAAGAAAGTACTTGTCACAAGTTGCTAGTAAATTTTTTAGCAAACAAAAAAACTTCTATTCCAGATACTAATGTAAACATGAGTACTAATTTTGTGGATACAAATCAGATTTTTAATTCTGATGTTTTCACGGTAACAGAAAGTTTCATCATCAGTCAAACTCAATGAGTTTGTAAATTTACGGGGATAATTATGTCGAAGAGTAAGATTCTCACTCCTATGGGTTCAGTTTATGATTCTACTATTATTGGTGGTGGATCAAAAGTTCCTAAAATCAAATCTGTCAAGCCAACTGGTTCGCAGGTTCTAATTGAATTCTTGACATCTCAGGAAATGCTTGGGACAAGTCTAGCTGTCAATGAAAAAACAGATTTGAAAGTTCCTTTGCAAGGCTATGTTCGCTCTGTAGGCCCTAACTTCAAATCATCAGATTATGGGTTTAATATAGGCGACAGAGTCACTGTTTCAGGTCCCGGTATTCATGTTCCTAATTGGGACAATATTCACCGTGATCGCTTCCTTATGGAACCTTCTTCAATTAAAGGCGTGATCATAGAAGAATGAAAGACTACTATGTCGTTCTAGGTATTCCTAGAAATGCATCTAAAGAAGATATTGTTAGGGCATACCGCAAGGGTGCCCAAACACATCATCCTGACCGTAATCCCGGCGACTCAGAAGCCGAAAAGAGATTTCGTGAAATTCAGGAAGCGTATGAGATATTAAACGATCCAGAAAAACGTGCTGAATATGACAGTGGAGGCCACTCCATGCATTTCAGGATGCGTGGATTTGAGGGTAATCCTTTCAGTGGTTCATTTGGTGATATTTTCCAGAATAGTTCTTATCGTGGAAGAAATCTAACAGTAAGATTAGAAATTGATTTATCAGAAGCTTATAACGGTTGTAACAAAGAAATAATTATAAAAGTTAAAAATACATGCACGACATGTAAGGGTCAAGGCCAGATAAGTAATGAATCATGTGCTAATTGTAATGGTCAAGGATTCACTAAAGTAAATAATGCTCCTTTTGAATTCAGAACAAATTGTCCAATTTGTAATGGTTTGGGAAAGATAAATCCAATCACATGCGTTGATTGCAGTGGTTCTGGAATGCTTTCTGGATATAAGGAAAAAAAGATACAGGTTCAAATTCCATGTGGAGTTGACAGTGGAATTAATCTGAGAATGCCCGGTCAAGGAGAGGAATCAATCAGGGGAGGAAATCCCGGTGATTTAATTATTCATGTCTTGGTTAAAGAACATGAATATTTTCAAAGAGAAGGAATAGATCTTCTTGTTGATGTCCCTCTTTCCTTTTCCCAGTTGACATTTGGCTGTGAAGTCGAAATACCTACAATTTGCGACGAGACGCTTACTTGTAAAATTCCATTGGGAACACAAAGCCACGCCAAGTTTAAGCTTGGAGGCAAAGGAATGAAACTTCCAAATGGTGTTTATGGTGATATGATTGTTACTGTAAAAGTTGAGATACCAAAAGGAATAACAGGTGAATATAAAGAAGCAATTTTGAAACTACAGGATTTTGAAAAAAATAACTTTGGATCTAGAAGACAAAGATGGCAAAAAATTGTAGGCAAAAAAGATAAATAAAAGTTAACTAGGAGAAGAAAATGAATGCTTTGCACAATAAGTTTTTTTGGGTAGTCGCCGCTCTTACCGCAGCACTTTTAATTTTTGGAATTGGCGGTAAGTTATTTGTGGACAAGGTTGCTGATGTTGTTATTGAAAAGCTGAAAAAAGACTATAGCCCTTCTCCTTACGGTCCCGGTATTGATCCTGATAAGATTGATGTTACTAAAATTAAGAAAAATTAAATAACGTGACAGCTTTTTATTTGAGAAGGAGCGAGGCTGTTGTCATGCGACAGCCTTAACATTTTTATTACCATTGTTTTTCCAGTTTCTGGTTGGCCCTTTATCCTTCTAAATTCATCATGTGTAAAATAAAGTTTTGTCCCATCACCTAGTTGAATATAAATAGGGTTCTTTTTTCGTATGATGATGTGAATTTTTGCTCTTTTTTCTATTACTGGTAAGTCTAAATCAATATTTGGCAAAATATAAGATTTTGCCCAATCAAAATTTTCTGAAACAGAAAAAGCCCCAATTCTATCTAGGCAATCTCTTATATTGATAAATTCTTGAAAATTACTGCTCATCATTACTTATTTAGTTTACTATGTCTGGAAAATACAAGATTGTTTCATCTTCCAATATTATCACGATGGTCATCAATTTCAAGGATGAGAATGATGAAAATAGAACTGTTAATGTTGGAGTTGATTATTTGATGAGCAAAGTATATTTTTTCGACGAAATTTCAAAAAAAATAGATTATGATGAACTAGAAAAGACTATTCTAAATCATATCATTCCTGATATATGCGATTTACCTGAAATACCAGAAGATTTATTGATCAAGGTTGATGAAATTCGTCAGGGCAAGTTTGACAATGAAAGTCTTTTTAACATGCAAGGATAAAGATGGCAAATAATAATACAGAAAGATTTGGATTTAGTGTATCTGCTGGAAACAATAGGCCAGATCCATGTAACTTGAGAATTATGACTTTGGAGCGTGTCAATAAAATCATAGAAAATAAAAGATACGAGCCAAAACTAACTTCTCAACTTAAGAAAATGGCATCTTTGTATCCACAACAAGCATTGGAAAATTTTGTTCAAAATTTTGATCATCATTTACTAAAGGCAAGACAAGCGATAAGAATAAGTAAGCCAACTACATCGCCTGTAGAAGTCACTGAGGTTGCTGAAATAACTGAAGTCACTGAGGTTGCTGTAGAAGAAATTGTCACTCACGAGAATTCACATGCCCCGTCAGTCGAAGAATTTGAGTAAAGAACTACCTTTGCCGGGATCAAAAATTCCAGTAAAGATTGTAGCAGATAGCCCACAGTTTGTGCCGAAATATAAAACTTCTGGTGCGGCAGCAGCAGACTTAGTTGCTAATATTCCCACAAATGATGCTGGTCATAATTTTGTCAGTGTCATGCCAAGCCAGACAGAAGTGATCGATTGTGGATTCAGCATGTCTCTTCCTCAAGGCTGGGAAGCGCAAATCAGAGCAAGAAGCGGTCTTGCAGTTCAAGGTCTACAAGTAACCAATGGACCCGGAACTATCGATAGTGATTTTACCGGAAGAATCAAAGTAATTGTCAATAGTGCAAGCAAAAACATCATCAGGATCACTCATGGTGATCGTGTAGCACAGATTTTAATAAAACCTGTGTGGCAAATTGATTGGGTTGAAGTTGATTCTTTAGAAGTTACTGAGCGTGGTGATAAAGGTTTTGGTTCAACAGGAAAAAATTGAGGTTAAAATGAAAATATTTGCTGTAATTAGCGTTGCCAGACAAGTAGACGGAGAATGGGTCTGTGTCAAAACAGAAAAAGCATTCAAGAGTTCTTCTTCGGCAGAAAAATATGCAAATAATTTAGCAAGAAATTATGCAGAAAAGATCACTACTGCTAGTGGTGTAATGAATTGTATTTGTGAAAGAGGAGTTTTTGAAATAGATGTTGATGAACAGGAATAATCAACATTAACCCCATTATAATTAACTGAGGAGAATCCATGGCCACACAGAATAATTACAATCCACTTGAAGGCGACCGTCCAGAAATGACGGTAAAGCTTCACGAAAATTCTGACGATCATATTTCAATTATTGTCGTCCATAGAGATAGACCTGAATATTTGAACATTTGCCTTCAGTCAATTGCAGTCACCAGCTTCAACAACAACTACGAAATCATCGTTGTCGATAACGGAAGCGGCAAGGAATCACAAGAATTCCTTAAGGATATCGAAGGGGAAGTCAAGGTCGTAAAGAATGAGAAGAATCTTTACTGGTCAGCAGCTTGTAATAAAGGCGTACAGGCTGCTGATAAAAACAGTAAATATTTTATCTTCATGCATTGTGACATCGTAGTAATCAATCCTGCTTGGATTGACTTGCTTGTAAATGTGTCAGAAGCACAACATTCAGGATTCGTTGGGGTTGACACTCAATCCTATATGATGGGAAATCAAAAGGTTGATTTCCTCCAAGATCATATTACCTTGATAACAAGAGAAGCTTGGAGTGATATTGGTCCTTGGCCAGAACAACTTCCACAAATAGGCCCATCTTTCATTCTCACAATCAGAGCTCAACAGAAGGGCCATAAGCCTCAGATTATGAAAAATCCAATCATCCATCACTACAAGATTTTTAGCATGGATATTTCAGAATATGAAAGAATGACAGAGCAGGCGATGACAACATTACCAAAACTAATGACTGATGTTTACTCAAAGGCTGTTTCATGAAACAGGTCGTAAGGACCGATAAATTCGCAATTTTTGATGATGTGTTCAAACAAGATTTGTTTGACACATTGGTTAGACATTTTTGCGAAATTGATTTCGTAAAACATAATCAAAACTTGATTAAAGTTTGGAAAATAAGCGATGGAGAAATTTTTGGTGGAGAATCTCATAGCTCCAAAAAATTTCCCTTTAACAGTCCTTTGGATTTTGTCCATAATACTGTTTACTATCTTGCTAAAAATAATATTCAAGATTTGGTTGGAAAAGAAGGAGAAGAATGGACAGAAATAATTTATCGTCCTTACATTTACCCAGTAGGAACAAAAATATCTTGGCATAATGATTCAGGTTATACTGCTGCATGTATTTTTTATTGCCATAGAGAATGGAGTCCTTTTTGGGGTGGCGAATTAATGATTGCAAACACTCCAAATAGCGAACAATATCCAGAATTGAAATCTAGCCCAGACGATCTTTTTTCTAAAGACTATACTAAACCTTTTTTGAATTACTTTGGATTTGGTCAATACATCACACCTATTCCAAATAGAATGGTTTTCACTAAAGGTGGAGTTTGGCATGGGATTAACAGAGTCGATGTGGCAGCAGGAGATAACCTTAGATTTTCAATTGTAGCTTTCTTCAAGTGAGAAACTAATCTTTCTTTGTATTTTCTAAATTCTTGACAAAATTAATCCAATCTTCATTAACCCATATAACTGGTGAATGGGTGCAGTATGCTGCTGCATAACTCATGCAGAAAATTTCTTCTGCATTTTGTTGCAAGGCATGTTTTTGTTCCTTATGTGGGAATTTATCTATTTGCGTTTGCTTAGTCTTCTTGACTAATTCTTCCCATTTCTTCTTCAAATCTTTGGTCATAATATATTCCCAGACCAAATGAGCAATTTCATGCAATGTTGTGAACGCTCTGCTGTAGTTCCATGGAGCAGCTACAACGATCCTGTTTTTGAAAATATAACCAATATGATCATTATCGCCGTCTAAAGTGTTGCCACTTGTATATTTGAATTTATATCCATTGAGAAGATCACGATGTTTCTTAGGAAGAGAAGAAATTAACTTCTCAACATCTTTTTGTTCTTCAGATTCAAGAAAAGTTTTGAATTCCATCTTTTTCTCCCAAGATATAAATGATTCAACCATATTATTTAACAATAAATTCGACTATATTGTTTTCAAATTCCTAATACATAACATCACAATGGAAATGTTCAATATGATACTTCAGCGACATCTTTGGCAAGTGGAAGTGGTACTGATGTCATAGGTGGTTATGTGAATAAACAAGGCAGTTTGGATATTACTAGCATAAATCAATTCAACTTCCAGATTGGAAGGTTTTTGGATGGCACGAGTGAAGTTATCACAGTTGCTTTTGCCCCAACATCAGCAAACACTAAGGTTTTGGCTGATTTGGCTTGGTTTGAAATTGTTTGATAATTTGGTAAAAAAAACCACTCAAATATTTTTATTTGAGTGGTTTTACTGTAAAAAATAAATTTTTAGACTATTGCAGATGTGTCAACACTCTTCCATGCTCCGCCAACATAGACCTCTATGTTGCCTGTCGCTGTGTTGTAGCAGAACATACCGTTAGTTGCAGTGCCAGCAGCAGCGTTTCTTGCAGTATTGTCTGCATAGACTGGCATTCTTGGCATAGAATTCAAATAAATATGACCATTTCTACCAGCACCAGAATTAGTGCCACAAGTAAGGTTCATATCACCAGCACGATCTGTGCCAACGCTATTACCAGAAATCAAGGTTAAATCGCCACCACGACCATCAACAGTGCCATCTCCAGCTTCAATAGCAATATCTCCACCATCTATATCTGTAGTGGCTAATGAATTACCAGCATATATAAATATGTCACCTGCTTCTGGATCATCTCCAGTGCTACCATCTCCATTGCCACTATCGCCAGCACGAATAGTTACATCTCCAGCTTGACCATCATCACCAGCTACGCCAGCTTCTAATGTAATATTGCCACCATCGCTGTCACCAATGCCAGTAGATGCGGAACCACCATATATGAATACATCTCCTGCATCGGAATTATCGGCAGCATCTGCATTGCCACCTCTAATCGTTACATCTCCAGCGTTTGCATCTGGACCATCTCCAGTATTGCCAGCTTCGATGTTGATGTTTCCGCCTTCGCC